>JMBV01000137.1_pt1 | contig 28098 bp, 49 predicted proteins | sample 616531 | NCBI WGS metagenome assembly JMBV01 (sample SAMN02727904, study PRJNA239997) | anaerobic digester metagenome | biome: anaerobic digester; isolation source: mesophilic anaerobic digester inoculated with municipal waste water sludge... | place: Germany: Bielefeld University, CeBiTec ...
TGTTCTTTGTCTCCTTTCGTTATGTTTACTGTCTTTAAAAATTCTAAAATCAAAGTTATTTTTTTATTTTTATAAAAAAAGCTCTTTAACTTTTTGATACTTGTAGCTAAGAAGGGTGAGGGCTGCGCCCTGTTACCCTCATAAATTCAAAAACAAATAATTAAATTATGGCTTTTTAATACTTGCAGCTAAGAAGGGTGAGGGCTGCGCCCTGTTACCCTCATAAATTCAAAATTTTATTTTGAGACAATTTTTATTTCTAAAGTCCTTATTATGTTTTAATATATTAAAGTTTCATATGTAATTAATTATTGGATTTAAAATAATAGATAGTATTTATTTGTAAAAAGTGGTCAATATATGATGATCTTATGATATAATTTCATCATAATATATCATAATGTCTTTGAAAACTAAAACGAAGCTAACTAAAGGTGTTTGAGTTATATCAAGTTAGTCGACAATAATTTGATATATTCGAGTTTTTGAAAGAAACACAATTATTAAAATATTTAAAAGTATAAGGAGTGAGTTGTATTGAACAAAATTATGAGGCAAGATAAAATATTAGAAATTTTACAAAATAGGAATTCTGTTAATTTGGATGATTTAGCAAAAGAACTGAAAGTATCAATGGTGACAATTAGGCGAGATGTTGCAGAGTTATATGAAAGGGGGGGATTAATAGAAAAGTTTTACGGCGGTATAAGAAAAAGGAATCATTTTACTGAAGCATTATTTTTTTTGAAAGAGTGAAAATTAATCAAGATAAAAAAAGAAAAGATTGCAGAATTAGCATTGAGGTTTATAAGTAGAGATAGTACTGTTTTCTGGATGCAAGTAGCACTTGTTATCTTTTAGCTAGAAAGTTAGCAGAAAGATATGAGTTTTAAATATAGTTACTAACAACTTATATACAGCCTTAGCACTTGCAGAAAACACGACTCATAATATAATAGTAATTGGTGGAACGTTAGATAACAAAAATGGGGGTTACTATGGGAGTTATTCCAGAAAATATGATGAAGGAGATACGAGTAGAAAAAGCATTTTTCTCTTGTAGTGCATTTTCTGTGGATGAAGGAGCTTTTGAAAATCTACCACAAAGTGCTAGCATAAAGAAAATAGTTGGTGAAAATTGTGATGAAATATATATGCTAGTTGATAGTTCAAAATTTGATAAAAGATCGATCATGAAAACTTTCAGTATAGAAGAAATAGATAAGTTTGTTTCTGATTCATTTGATGAAAAGATATATAAAGTTTTCAAAGATAATTTTATATATCAATAAGGGGCTTAAATCAAGCCCCCCCTTATTTTCATTTAATTTTTCTAATTAAATTACTTTTTACTGTAGTGTTTTCTCATTTCTTCATTTTCTGGTAAAGCTAATATTTCATCTATAACTTTCACTACTTGTTCATAAGATCTGGTTCTGGGATCTCTTATCAAAAATTCCTCTAAAACTCTTCTATCCCCTGTTAAAAAGGCTTCTAGTGCCCATTCCATTCTTAATATTCTTGGCATTAAGTACATTTTTTTTGATTCTTTCTGGTATATCGGGATCGATTTTATATGGATGAATTCCATTTTTGTCTGCATATACTGGTATCTCTACTGCCACATCATCTGCAATTCCTGGGATGGTTCCTTTGTTGAGAATATTTAATACTAAGTCAACCTTTTCATCGTTCAATAAGGCGTTTGCTAGTAAAATATGTTGTTCTCCGCTTTTCTTTTCAGGATCTAACAGTTCATAGACTTCCTTGGTATACTCTTTTTTTTCAAATCATCTTTTGCAGTAGATATTATCGCTTGTTGTGTTTCTTTAGAGAGTAATTTTGCTTTTGGATTTTCTTTAAAATATTTTGCAACTTGTTGGGTTATTATGGCTCTTTCTGCTTGCCTTTCTTGATACCATTTCCAGCCTAATTCTGAGTCAACACCACCCCCCCACGGTTCACCAAACCATTTTTCTTTGTTTCAAGATTATAATGATATTTCCAACTTCCATTTCTCACAGTATCTCCTATAGGCATCCTTCCATAAAATTCATACATGTCTTTTGCAACAAGCGATATTTGATCATCGAAAGGATTGGTTGGTTTAAAGTTTTTGAGTTCTTTTTCAAGTAATTCATCTATGAGGTGATGAGCATCTTTTCCTTCATATTTAAATCTTGTCAACCAAATCCCATGGTTGACTCCAGCAACTTGCCAATCAACCTTTTGCTTTTCTAATCCCATTTTCTCAATTATATAATCTACACCATGATGACCATGGCATATACCAACCATATTAATTGGAACAACTCTTGAAATTAAGGTTGTTAATTCAAAAACAGGGTTTGCAGCTTGAAGTAACCAAGCTTTGGGAGATAGTTTTCGATAAGTTTTGCAACATCAAACATAAATTTTATTTGATTGAAATTTGAAATTGTGTAATAGTCAGATACCATGTTGAACTCTTGTGCATCAATCCCCCCCTATAATAACCATACTTTTCAGAAATTTGTCTAACCTTCTCAAAATAACTATGACCACCAACTAAGGCTGTGTTTACAACAAAGCTCGCATCTTTAATGGAATCTTCTAAGTTCATAGTAGTTTCGAATCTAAGATCAGACCCTAATTCTTCAGCATATTTTTTTAGCTAATGTATGAACAGCGTCTAACCTATTTTTATCAATATCCATAAGCGAGACAAGGCTTCCTGATAATCCTTTTGTTTTGCATAAGTCTCCTACTAATCTTAGTGAAAAGGATGCACTTCCTGCTCCTATAATACTTATTTTACTCCTGGCATGTTTTATCTTTCCTCCTTGAGATTTTTTTATTGGTACTTTCTAGTTTATTAAGAAAAAAAATTATTAACAAGATATAATTCATTATTTTCTCCTTTCAAAATGGTTATGCCTTTATTATTAAATTAAATCTCCATATATTCCGCCCATTTCTCAAGTGGATTTTCTTTCTACTAATCTTGGTGGAAGTGAAACTTGATCTGAAGAACAATATTATATAGGTATTTATTGGCTTCTTCTTCAAGAGATTCAAGTATTTGTGGGAAGTAAAGGTTTGAAATTTGAGACAATATAAATCCTCTTACATAGCTTTTGTTATTAACAAAGCTTCGAGCTATTTTGTTAGGCTGATAGTTATATTTTTGATATATTTGAGGACTTTCTGACTTAAGGGTTCACATTCTTTTGTAACTTTGTTAAATATTAAGATTTTCTTTAGCGGGCGTTCAATTTGCTTTTTAGGTAACACTGTTCTCTAAAAGCTGCTATTTCGGCTTCAAGATTAGTGTTTGCAGATTCGCCAAAAAAAGCATGAATTATAGGGACAACTAAAGTTGGATTATGCTTTAACTCTTCTTTTATAATGGCATCAATTTTTGCCATTGCCACTCCCTCTTGCATGCAAGTAAATGGACCAACGTGAAATATACCTGAAACTTTTTGTTGACTATTGGAAAGTTCACCGTTTAAAATTTAGAAAAGTACCGATGACTAAAGGTGATTCACCCATAATGTCACCATGATAACGTCGGCTGTTTTGCATATCTTCAATAATTTTTCGTGGTGGGGGGGACAATATGGCGTTCTTGTAGATGGTTACCAAATATTGTTTTGAATCGCCAGTCTACGAAAGCCATATATTTTCAACAAAACCAAATATAAAGCTTGGGTTTCTTCTATTAGTTATGTACATTACATATTCTAACCATTCGGATATAGAACCTCTTATTATTTCTAATCTTTCTTCTTCAATTTTTGTATGACATAGTCAGCATATGGATCATGCTGTCTAGTATAAATTTCCCCTATATATAATACTAGTGGTAATGAATGTTCATTTGCACTAGGTGCTAATTCAGAGAAAATCTTAGTAGTTTCTCTGACCCATTTTTTTCAAAAATTTATAAGATGCACCATGTTTTATAAGAAGGTTTTGTAGACTTTTCCATTGTTGATCACAAACCTCGTCAAATTTTTTTTGAAATCATCACAATAAGGTCTAAATCTTCTTATTAAATCATCTCCCATATCAGCCATTTTAACTGCTCTGAAATATAGAGAAGTGCACCTACTTTTGAAGTAAGTGTCTTGAATTGTTCTGGTACAACGATATCAAAATAGCCAACATCTGCAGAAGGGCTTATAAGATATATGCCTTCCATTCCTTCTTGCCTCAAGAATATTTTTATTACTTCTCCATATTTTCCAAATCGACATGGCCCAGCAGTGGTGGGTAAAAATAGAACAATATTTTCATTTATCCATTTTTTTTCCTTTTTCTTTAGCCATTTCTTCCAATTCTGCCATCACATCTCCTACTACGCCACGTAATGGAAAACATACCTCTGTTGTAAGAAATCTATCTGAATATTCCTTTGATTTAGGGGGGGTAGCTGAGGGTATTACTTTTGATTCGATACCGTAATGTCTTAAGATTGAAACGCCCAAATTACTTGCTTCTCCCATGTAAGGAATAAGCCATAGTTTTTACCTAGTTCAAGTTGTTTATTATGTTTTCCATTTGGAAATAAAACAAAGTTTGTCAAGTCTATATTCGTTTTAGGAGTTGCTTTTTGACCACCCGTTCATGTGCTTCTGCACGAGTAACAAAAGGAGCATTATTAGTCTGTGCATCAGTTACTAAGTGTAAGAAAGGTTTTTCTACTCTTTTGAATATTTCATCCTCATGATAGAATTTAACTGAATCAGGGCCACATGCGAAATTCATCTGTCTTATTGGAAAAAGTTTTGGATGTTTTGCAACAAATATTGAAGCCTGAAGAATGTGGGAGTTTTGGTACCAGTATTCGTTATAGGACAGATCGTCAATTGGAATATCCTTATAATAGTTCTCTAAAAATGTTTGGGGGGGATATATCTCATGCCTCTTTGTTTTGTGAACATTGAACCTGATTGAGATGAAGCCTGAGGATCCAGTATAACATAATCGCGACCTAATCCTATATAACCGATTTCCCCCCCGGATTTTTCTAATTCTTTTAAGAAACGTTCACCTTGCTTGTAGAGATCTTCTTTAAATTCAGTAACTTTTTTTATCTGCAATATAGATAGCTTTCAAAATATCTTTTTTTTGTAATGTTGTAACCAATGCGTGTAAACTCTTCAAAAAGAGATTGAGAAGTTCTTTCATTATCTTTCCAATAAATAATGGGCAAAATTTCTCTTTGTGGTTGAAGACCAATAATATCTTGGATTAAGTATCCCTCAGCTTCGGTATATATACAGAATTTTCTGTATGGTTTTCTTTCTCTTATTTCTTCAATTGGAGCAGGATTAAAAAGATGCTTGATTCTATTATCCTTTGCAAGTAGGTCAGCATGTCCTAAAACCAATTTCATAGCGATACAAAACTCTGTGGGGGCTATATTTATGCCTCTTTGGGCGATTTCTTCATTTGAAACCGGTGTAATAACAGGCATAAAACCTAATTCTCTTAGCAAAGCTCCAGCCCAAATTCCCATTTCTCCAAGAGTTATACCACTTCTATGAATCCCTACTGTGGGAATACTTTTATCTTCTAATTTATTTAGTTGATCATAAGTTATTCCATTAAAATGCTTTTCAAATATATTATGATATATTTCTACGTAATCTGTTCTTGTAACATTAACCCCCCCTTCACTGTTTCCTCTGGGGGGGCAAAAACCTCCAGTAATTATTTCTTCATCACCGATTGTAAATATTTTTAGTTTGCAATTTCTCATTTTACAGGAAAGTTGGCCATAATGTTCAGAACATAAAATTTCTTTCTTATCAAATGACATGTTTACAAATTCAAATCCTCTAAATGCTGATTGAACAATTTTATCCTTTTTTTTCTTGCTTCAATTATTTCATCTCTAAGAAAAAGTCCAGCTCCCCAAGCACCAAATAATTCTCTGTGAGGGTAAGCATATATATCTTTACCTGTGACTTGTGCCATAGCAGCCAAAAAAAAGCCTTGCCTAAAGCAGGACCACCTTGGCATGAGCATTTGTTTTGTACATGTTGAGGTCCACCAACAAATTTATTGAAATAACTCGCTGCAGTAGATCTAACAATTGCAGCAGCAATTTCTTCTTTAGAAAAACCTTCTGAAATCAGTCTATTTTCTTCCATTTCCATGAATACGCCGCACGTGGAATCTATTATTGGTACAATCTCTGCTTTTAATGCAGCCTCTTGTAGAGTACTTTTCACATCTAAATCCAGTATTTGGGCCATATTTTCTAAAGTTTGTCCCGCCCCAGCCTGACAAGAGTAATTCATTCTTGCTTCTTTTATTTGGTCAGTTGCTTTGTTTCCATTAACCCTAAAAGAGGTAAATTTCATGTCCTGACCGCCAATTTCAAAGATAGTGTCTATATCAGGATCATGGAATTTAATGCCTTTAGCGTGACATGTAATTTCATCTACCGCTCCATCTAAAACGAGATAGCCTTCTTTTTCAAGACGTTTCTTCAAGGATTGACTAATCAAAATTCTTTCATATAGTTTTCTTGCCGATCCTGTAGTGCAAATACCTTTGACTAAGTATTTATTCCGCATTTTTGATAGATATCTAAAACTTCTTTTAAAGCACCTTCCGGATCTCCATGTGTACTAATATAAATCTTATCAAGAAGTTCTCCAGTATTTACATCTACAACTGCAGCTTTTGTAGTGGTAGAGCCTCCGTCAACGCCAATTGTAACTTCTTTTAACTCTTGATGTGGTGATTCGTTAATTTCATGTTCAAATATGTGGACTTTTTCAAGTGACGAATGAAGAGGTCCAGCGAAGAAACGTTTTTCTTTACTGAAATCTGTAATCTTAAAAAGTTGATTGAAATCCATAACAAAGGTATTATTCTTTTCAAGAGCCTCTATTGCTATACCAATCGCTGCGACTGCTGTGTGATGTTTTGGTCTCTTAACATTCACACCACTTAAGTTTTTAACACTATTTAGAATATAGTTGCTGGAAAAAAAACTCCTCCAGTTGCAATCGCAGTTAAAGAAGAATCCAATTCTCTAGCTCCTAAAACATCATTTTTAAAGTTTCGTGCGACTGTTGTGTATAGTTTGGCTATCAAGTAAGGTTTTTGAGCCCCCCCTTCATTTTGTTCATGAATAAGATCTGATTGAATAATAACTCCACATCTAGCGTTGAAACCAGATAATTTTGTAAATTCAGTAATTTCTGATTCTGCTTTTACAAATAATTGTTCCATCTGTTTTTGTTTTGATAGGGATCTTCAATGTTGAAAAACTTAAGGTCATCTTTTAAGTATAACCTTCTTAACTGTTTTTCAATTAATATCCCTGAACCTCCACCACATTTGCTATTGGCAGACCATTCTAAAAGGTTTATTTCATCTTCAACTACTGCAAGTCTCAAAAAAATAAGAGTCTTTAGCTCCAATATGAAAGACATAAGATGCGTTTGGTTCTAATAAAAAAAACACCCTTTGGGATAGTTACACTTTCATAGTCAAATAAAAGATCTGGGAAGACTTTGTTGAAGTGTTGCGCACCTATGCCTGTAAATGAAGTTGAAATAATTTTATCGTCTAAGTTGGTTGTTAAATTATGCCAAATATTGGGAAGCATTTTCAAAGGTGTTCCAAAATGGGGGGGTATGTTTTCCATCACATATACTAAATTCTTTTCCTGGTCAATAGCCGCTATTTGAATAGACGAAGAACCAATATCAATTCCTACATAATACATAAGAGTAAATCTCCTTTCATAGTTAGATATTATTACATACAATATCTAACAGGGTTTATTTAGTTATTTATTAATATATGCGGCTTTCAAGAAAGGATGTTTATTACCGGATATATATTCATTTATATCTTGTAGTGAGGCTTGATCTGTTAGTAACTTATGGAAAGGAAATTCTTTACTATTTATAATCTTGACAGCCTTTTGCATTGTAAAGGGATTTATGTAAGAACCTGTTAGTGTAATTTCTTCACTGTATATTTTAAAAGGTTCTAAATTTGTTGTTTTTAATCCTTTGGGAGTCACCCCAAAAACTATAATTTTTCCTCCTTTTTTTACCAATGAATAGGATAGCTCTAATCCAGATATACTTCCAGAACATTCTATTACTAAATCAAATTCTTTAGTATTTTTGTGTTCCTGTGGATTAATAACGTCAAAGCCAAATTCTTTCTTTATGTATGTTATTTTTTTCTTGAGAAATTTCAAATATGAGTTTTTACCTATAGAAAATTGACTAAACAACATTGTAAAAATTAGTCCTATAGCACCTCCGCCAATAATTGCCACATCGTCAGTAAAAGAAAAATCAGACAGATCAAGTCCATGTATTATGCATGAAAGAGGTTCTGCGAATATTGCACTTTCTACATCTATGTCTTTATTTAAAGGATAGATAAGATCATTTGGTACACTTAACATTTCAGCAAATCCTCCATCTTTGTTAACACCTACAGCCTTTAAATTTTCACATAGGTGAGGTTTGCCCTCTCTGCAATATTTACAATATCCACATGATTTATTAGGGTCAACAGTAACTTTCGTCCCTTTTTCATATTCTGATGAATATACTATTTCTCCAACAATTTCATGACCTGGTACCAAAGGATAAGTAGCTAAAGTTTCACCTTTATATATTTTTAAATCAGTACCACAAACTCCACATCCCAAAACTTTTATTAGTGATTCATTTTCTTTTGTTATGGGTGCATCTTTATCAATTATTTCTATATGATGTGGTTCTCTTATATATAGGCTTTCAAAGTATCGCCTCCATAACGAATTAATTATTAGTTACAAAAATGATGGGTACTGTTCCGGTTACTTTTAAACTAATACTATTATATTACATTTTTGTCAAAAAAAACAGGAATGATTTACATAACAAACTAAAAAAACTCAAGAATTATGCTATAATGTTAAGGTAAGATATTCTTTCGTTCAAAACTACTACATATCAATAAAACTAAAGGAGGCAATTTTAATGCCAGTTTGGGATTTAACATTTTTTTACAATTCTCCACATGATGAAAGAATTAACAAAGACTTAGAAGAAGGTTTAAATAGAGCAAACAGCTTAGGCAAAAATACTATAATAAACTTTCTGATCCTAATTTATCTTCTTCTCAACTTAAAAACTTCTTTGTTGAGTGTGAAGAATTATTTACAAAAGTTGGGCTTACAATTCAATATGCATCATTAAGTTATGCATCAGATACTTCCAATGAGCTATACCAAAAATTAGCAGCCATATGCGATGATTATGAATCAAAAATTGAAATGGAACTTTCCTTTTGGAAACCTAGTATTTTAAAACAATCCAATACTAATTTAGAAGAGTTTATGGAATCAGAAGAATTAAAGCAATATAAGCATGTTATAGAAAACCTGATAAAATCAAAAAAAAGCATGTGTTATCAGCAGATGCAGAAAAAGTATTAGCGGCAATGTACCCTTCTTCAAGAGGCGGATTTCAAGATTTATATGAACGTTTGACTAGTTCGTATACTTTTGAAATTGAGATAGATGGAATGATTAAAACCTTTACTGAGCCACAAATGAGGTCCTTAAGAATGCATCAAGATAAAGATGTTAGAAGAAGGGCTATGAAGATACTTTTGATAGATATGAACAAGATCAATTAGTTATTGAGAAAACTTTCAATTCAATTGTGAAAAATTATGATACTGAGTCAAGTTTGAGAAATTTTCAAGAACCTATATCCATGAGAAATTTAGAAAACGAAGTAGATGACAATATAGTTAAACTGTGATTGAAGTGACAACAGATAATACACCACTTGTTCATAGGTATTATAATTGGAAAACCAAGAAAATGGGAATACCTTTAACATTGGCAGATATATATGCACCTTTAGAGAAAGAAAAAAAAGAATATTCATTTGAAGAAGCTAAAAATCTTGTGTTGGAAGCATATTATCATTTTGATAAGGAGTTTGGTGAAATAGTAGATTCTTTTTTTCACAGAAAAAAAGAATTGATTCTGATATAAGAAAGGAAAAGGGAGGGCTTTTACTTCCTATGTTGTTCCAAATAAAAAAACCCTTTATATTAATGAATTTTACAGGTAATATGAACGATGTAATGACTTTGGCTCATGAATTGGGGCATGGAATACATGGGGTATTGGCGTCTAAGCAAAATGTATGGAACTACCATCCTCCGCTAGTAATGGCGGAAGTAGCTTCAGTGTTTGGAGAAATGTTGGTGATGGATGCAGTTTTACCAACGTTGTCTGAAGAAGAAAGAATTGCTTTTATAGCTTCTAAAATTGAGGATACTTTTGCGACGATGTTCAGACAAAATATGTTTGCAAGATTTGAAATTAGTTCTCATAAAATGATCAGTGATAATGGTAGTGCAACATGGAAAGAACTATCAAATTTATATAGCCAAGAATTAAAAATTATGTTTGGAGATTCTGTAATAATTCCAGATGAATATCATTTTGAATGGTCTAGCATTTCTCACATGTTTCATACACCGTTTTATGTTTATGCATACAATTTTGCAAATTTGTTGGTTCTTGCTTTGTATGAACAATACAAGCAAGAAGGCAGATCTTTTGTTCCTAAATATAAAGAGTTATTAAGTAGTGGGGCAAATGATTCTCCAGATAGGTTATTGAAAAAGGTTGGAATAGATATAAATCAAAAGGCGTTTTGGAAAAGGGGTTTTGAGTTTATTGAAAGAGAGTTTTTAAATAAATTAGATTAATATGTTCTTTTAAAGGGTGAGGAGGAATCAATTTGTGGAAATCCAAAAATTGGTAACTAGCAAAGGATTTCAGACAAATACGTATATTATTAACAATGAGATTATTATAGATCCCGGTGAAGGTGTTGGGCAATTTGTGAGTAAAGACCATGAATTTATTGTGTTGTTGACTCATGGGCATTTCGATCATATTTTGGGACTTTCAGAAATTAAAGTAAAAGAATTATATGTACATCCATTGGATGTCAATTTATTACAAAATCCAAAAGAAAACCTATCTTTTCTCTTAGATAAGCCTTTTTTCATGGCTTAAACCATGGAAAAATATTTCTGAAAATTATAGAGTAATACATACCCCCCCAGGTCATACCCCCCCAGGATCTTGTGTTATTCATATTGGTGATTACCTGTTTACGGGAGATACTTTGTTTTTTTTGATTCTATAGGCAGAACGGACCTTCCAAATTCTTCACCAGATGATATGAAAAATTCTTTAAAGATATTAAAACAATATTTTAAGTCTTTACCAAGAAACACTTTTATAGCTCCTGGTCATATGAGAACGGGAACCTTAGAAGAAGTTTTAGAAAATAACCCTTTTCTTAAAGAGATCTAGCAAGATAACAGCAAGAGAATTTTATTGGTACAAAGACATTAATAGGTTGGTTTGTTTAATAGGTAACAAAAGGATATAAAAAAAAGTGGATCTACAAACTTTAGAAGCAAATATTAAAAAAAATGATGTTTTTGATTTATATAGGGTCTAGGGCGAAGCCCCCCTTCTACTTTGAGAAAAGTTTCAGATATTAAAAAAAACGATGTTTTTGATTTATATAGGGTCTAGGGCGAAGCCCCCCTTCTGTTTCTTTGGTAGAATTACCAAAAAGTCAAACTTTCTTTGAAACAGCAAAGCATGAAATATTTATAAATCTTTGTTTTAGAGTTTCTAAAGGCAGTAAAATTGAAATTAGTAGGAGGTTATTATATTGATTGAACCACATGGTGGAAAGTTAATAAACAGAATTGTCTCAGAACAAGAAAAGGATGAATGGTTGAAAAAGTCAAAAGAATTAAAGTCTATAACAGTTTCATATTATGATCTTTCAGAATTAGAAAATATTTCAACAGGACTATTTAGTCCTTTAGAAGGTTTTATGAATAAAAATGATTATGATTCAGTTTTAAATAATATGAGATTAGAAAGTGGAATTGTCTGGTCTATACCTATTGTTTTATCAGTAAAGAAACAAATTGCAGATAATTTAAAAATTGGAGAAGATATAATAATAAAGTCTGAAGAAGATGGAAAAACCTATGCTGTTCTTCATCTAAAAGATAAATTTATCAGAAGAAAAGAAGAAGAAGCTAAAAAAAGTATATAAAACCAATGAAGATAAACATCCTGGGGTAAAGTTTTTATATGAGCAAGGAGAAGTAGCATTAGGAGGCAAGATTACCTTACTTAGCAGAATAAATCACGAGAATTTTCAAGAGTATAGGTTTGATCCGGTAGAAACAAGAAGAATTTTTTTTCAGAAAACGGATGGAAGACGATTGTTGCTTTTCAAACAAGGAATCCAATTCATAGAGCTCACGAATATCTTCAAAAAAACAGCCTTAGAAATAGTCGATGGATTATTTATCAATCCACTTGTGGGAAAGACTCAAGAAGAAGATATCCCTTCAGATGTTCGAATGCATTCATATGAAGTTATTTTAGATAAATATTATCCAAAAAAATAGAGTATGTTTGGGAGTTTTTCCTGTCAATATGAGATATGCTGGCCCTAGAGAGGCAGTATTTCATGCTATATGTAGGAAAAATTATGGTTGTTCACACATTATAATTGGAAGGGATCATGCTGGCGTTGGCAATTATTACGGAACTTATGAAGCGCAAGAAATTTTTGATCAATTTAAGCCTGAAGAGATAGGAATTATTCCTTTAAAGTTTGAGCATGCATTTTATTGTAAAAGATGTGAAAACATGGCTACATCCAAAACATGTCCTCATGGGAATGAAGAACATGTTTTTTTTGAGTGGTACAAAAGTCAGAGAGATGCTTTCACGTGGTGAAAAACCACCAAAAGAATTTACTAGGCCAGAAGTAGCAGAGATTCTTATGAAATTTTATCAAGAAAAAAAATAATGTTGAAAAATAAGTTATGTGCGTTGTTTTTGATTTTACTATTAGCTATTAATATATTTTCATATGAAATATTCTTTTCTGGAGAAGAATTGGTAAGATTTCTTAAAGAGAAGATTCTTGAAAGTAATTCGTTGAGATTGGTGTCTTTTAGTCTTGATGACATCATCTCCAATGAATTATTAAAAGTGAAGAGTGAGATATTCCTGGAATATGAGGGGGGGGCTATTCTGGTGTACTGTTTTTACCAATTATTTATGATAAAAATATTGAAGGATACCTCCACGAAAAATTCATAGTGTTTGACGATAATTCGGTATTATTTGGGACAGGTAATTTTACAAAAAGTGGTCTTCTAACAGATTTTAATGTTTTTATATATACTGATGATCAAAAGATAGTCAACGTTTTTCTTCAAGAAATTTCGAACTTTAAGAAAGGTAAATATGCTAATGACAAGAGTAAAATAAAAGTTAACTTAAAAAAAACTGATTTAAATAATGTCAAAATAGTTACAGGGCCTTCTGATCAAATTACAAAGGAGATTCTTAATAATATAAAAAAAAGCAAAAAAAATCAATAAAGGTATTTTCTTATTCTTTTACAGATCCTTACTTTGTAGAAGCCTTGGAAAGGATGTCTTCAAAAGGTGTTGATGTCCAGATTTTATCGGATGATTGGAATAAACTGTATGATTCCCCTATTAAATATCTTTCCAATATTAATGTACGATATAATGATAAAATACATGCCAAAACAATAATAATTGATGAAAAAGAATCTATCATCGGCAGTTACAACTTAACGTATAGAGCCAGAGAAAAAAAATGACGAGATTATTATGATTATAGATAATGAAAGCGTTGCCAATATATTGACTAAAAAAAATTTGATTTATTATTTCAATAATGATAAAATAATATGATTTTTAAAAATATATACTTTATATATTTTTTTGGTTAAAATTGGAGTATGAATCGAAAATTTGCCCAAAATGGGATTTTGAATTTAAAAGGAGGAAAGTACTTTAACTATATTTAAAGTACACATTATATGGAGATACGTGTCGCAATTGCGCAAATGAATTCAATAGTTGGAGATTATTATGGGAACATTAATAAAATTAAAAACAACATTAGGCAAGCATGTAATGATCATGCAGACATAATTGTATTTCCTGAGTTGTGCTTAAATGGATATCCTCCTGAAGATTTGTTATTTAAAACTCAATTTTTAAAAGATTCTTTAAAAAAATATAAAAGAAATCATCAATTTTAGCATAGATTATGATATTGTAATAATTCTTGGTGCAGTAGAATGTGATGAATATTATACCATCTATAATAGTGCCTATATTATTTTCAAGGGAGACGTTGTCGGGACCTACAAAAAGAGATTTTTAAATTCCTTCACTTTTTTTTGATGAAAAAAAGGTATTTTAAACCCGGAGAAAGTCTAAAGCTAATAGAAATTAATGGAAGTAAGGTAGCTATTACTATAGGCAGTGAATTGTATTTTCCGAATAGTAGTCAAAGTTCGATAGTCAATAATGAAGCAGATTTAATTTTAAATATGTCCGCATCTGTTTTTTTTACAAAGAGAAAATTCTTCCAACTTTTAATATAATTAAAACAAGAGCCCTTGAGTATTCTTCCTGGATTGTATATTGTAATATGGTTGGTGGTCAAGATGAATTAGTGTTTGATGGTGGAAGCATGGTTGTAAATCCATATGGGATAGTAGCAATGAATGCTCCATTATTTGAAGAAGAATTATATTTTATAGATATTGATGCTGATGAAGCTAAAAGAGCAAAACTTAGAAATAAAGAAATTAAGAGTATTTATAAAGATAAAAATAATTTTGAGATAATTAATATTGATAAAAACGTTAATAAAAAAAGGTAAGATAAATTGTATTAATAATAAAATTCCTGATGAAAATGAAATACTTTATTTGGCTATTAAATTAGGACTAAGAGATTATTTGTTAAAAAAAATGGTTTTAAGAGTGTTGTTTTAGGGTTGAGCGGAGGAGTAGATTCAGCATTAGTTGCGTCAATAGCAGCTGATGCAATAGGAAATGAAAACGTATTAGCATTAATCATGCCTTCAGAGTTTACATCTAAAAAGAGTTTAGAAGATGCTGTGGAACTATCTATAAATTTAGGGATAAAATATAAAATTATATCCATCAGTGAATTATATAATGCTTATATATATTCTTTAAAAGAGAGTTTTGAAGGGAAGCAGTTTGACGAAACAGAAGAAAATTTGCAAGCCCGAATTAGAGGCAACATTGTAATGGCTTTTTCAAATAAATTTGGGCATCTGGCTTTAGTTTGTGGAAATAAAAGTGAAGTTGCAACTGGATATTCAACACTTTACGGTGATACTGCAGGGGGGCTTTGCGCCTATTAAAGATCTGTATAAGACTGAACTATATAAAGTTGCAAGAAAATTTAATGAGATTCATAATAAAGATATAATAACGCCATCAATATTAAAAAAAACCACCTTCTGCAGAACTTAGGCCAAATCAGAAAGATGAAGATAAACTACCTCCATATGACATTTTAGACGAGATTTTATTTAATTATATTGAAAGAGGGAAGTCGTATCATGAACTCATAGAAATGGGTTTCAAAGAAGAAGTAGTTAAGAGCGTTATAATAATGGTTGAAAAAAAAGTGAATGGAAACGTAGACAATCACCACCTGGAATTAAACTAAGTGAAGTAAGTTTTGGAAAAGACCGAAAGATGCCTATTACAAATAAGTACCAATTTTGGTAATTTATGTCAAGTTATATTGAATAAATTAAAGGTGGGAGAATCTAAATTATGAAAGATAAAAAGATTGAGGAAATATTTGAAGAAAAGTTAAAAGAAACCCAGAAAGAGGAATTTGGAAGTTGGAAAAATCTTTTAATAATTATAATAGCAATGGCTCTCATTTACGCTGTTGCATTACTTTTGTGGAATATGTATAGTGGATACCTAGAAAATAAACATTACTATCCTTACATAAAGATGAAGGATAGTGGATATAAAAAAAGTTACTAAGTATCCGTATAATCCAAAAATACTAACATGATTATAAATAAAACTGATTTTTCAAATATCTATTCTGTAGAAACACCTTATGGTACATTTTCTGTTCAGACTTTTGACAATAGGTTTTTTTCTTTGAAAATTCCCAAACTGCTGTTATTTCTTATCCTTCTTATGATTTTAGGGGGGGTTTAGAATATTCAGTAATTAACAACGATGGAGATTTTTTTTAGATTTGTTATTGTACCTAGTGAAGAAGTTATACCAGACATCTTTGATTTCATTGAAAACTTATATGAAATAAAGATTTTAGAGACATCAGAATTAGCAAAGTACGAATTTCTTTCTGAAAATGAGGAAGCATATATAGTTAAAACTAGATATGAGGAATTAGTTTTACCTAAAAAGTTAATAGAAAAGGTTGGAGAAAGCGATAAATTCGTTTATTTAGTTTCAAAAAAAATATGGATTATTTAATAAAATATATTATATTGAAAAAGATACTTCCAAACTTAGAGAACTAATAATAATATCAGAAGAAAATTTTCCAATACATACCATTGAATAATTTTCCAAAAATTCAACCGGGAGGGAAAAAGATGAATTTTATTAATAAAATTACTGTGGTTCCAAAGTTACCCGAAGAAATAATTGGATTGAAAGAGCTTTCAGAAAATATGTGGTGGACTTGGAACTACAAAGCTCAACAGTTGTTTAAAAAAAATTGATGAAACTCTTTGGAATACTGTCCAAAGAAACCCTGTGGTGTTTCTAAAAAAAAGTTGAACAGAAAAAGTTGAATTCTGCTGTAGCAGATAAAGATTTCATGAGTTTGTATCACGAAGTAATGAATAATTTTCATATTTATTTGAATGAGGATCAAAACACTTGGTTTAAAAAGACGCATAGTCATACTAGTTATGGTGAAATAGCCTATTTTTGTATGGAATATGGAATGCATGAGTCATTTCCCATGTATTCCGGAGGGTTAGGAATTCTGGCTGGAGACCATATTAAAAGTGCAAGTGATTTAGGAATACCTTTAGTAGCAGTAGGACTTCTTTATAGAAAGGGATATTTTATTCAGAAAATAAATTCTGAAGGTTGGCAAGAAAGTATTTATTTAGATTATGATTTTTCGGATTTTCCTATACATCCTGCTGTGGATCAAAATGGTGAAGAGGTTTATGTTTCTATAACACTACCTGAAAGGACTGTATATATAAAGGTATGGGAATTAAAAGTTGGAAGAGTTAAATTATATTTATTAGATACCGACTTATTACAAAACGATCCAGAAGATAGAAAAATAACCTCTACCCTATATGGTGGAGATTTAGAAATGAGAATTAAACAAGAGATGGTTATTGGTATAGCAGGTGTAAGAGCTTTAAGAAAGCTTGGCTATAAACCTTCTGTATGGCATATGAATGAAGGACATTCGGCTTTTCTGGGTTTAGAAAGAATAAGAGAATTCGTTCAAGAATGTAATTTATCATTTTCTGAAGCTGTTCAAGCTGTTAGAGCTGGAAATATATTCACAACACATACACCAGTTCCTGCAGGAAATGATTTATTTCCAATTTATCTGATAGATAAATATTTTGGAGATTATTGGCCACAATTAAAAGCTACTAGACAAGACTTTTTAGATCTTGGATTAGAAAAGCAAAAAAAGTGGAGAAAGCCTTTTTTTCTATGGCTATATTAGCTCTAAAACTCTCTGGAAGGGCGAACGGTGTTTCTAAATTACATGGAACAGTTTCAAAAAAAGTTGTGGAATCATGTTTGGCCAGGAATAGAATGGGTAGAAGTGCCTATTACTTATGTAACCAACGGTGTTCATATTAATTCTTGGTTAAATCCACTATTACAAGAATCTTTTAAAAAAAATATTTAGGTGAAGACTGGATGCTAAAAATAGATGATCCAGATTTATGGACCAAAATAAACGATATTCCTAATGAAGAGTTATGGAAGATCCATATGTTACTCAAAAAGAATTAATAAAGTTTGTTCGAGAAAGTATTAAAGCCCAAAGGATGAGACATGGAGAAACTGTAGAACAATTAGAAGAAGTAGAGAATATAGGGAATGAAGAAGCTTTAACAATAGGTTTTGCAAGGAGATTTGCTACATATAAGCGAGCAGATTTGATATTTAAAGATCCTGAAAGACTTAAAAAGATTTTAAACAATCCCGAAAGACCTGTAGAATTGATATTTGCTGGTAAAGCTCATCCAGCAGACAAACCAGGTCAAGAATTAATGAAAAAATATATGAATATTCAAGAGATCCAGAATTTAAAAATAAAATAATTATTCTAGAAAATTATGACATGAATATGGCAAGATTTTTAGTTTCTGGTGTTGATATTTGGCTTAATAATCCTAGAAGGCCCCCCCTGGAGGCATCAGGAACATCAGGGCAAAAGGCAGGAATGAATGGAGCAATCAATTTTTCTGTTTTAGATGGATGGTGGAATGAGGGTTACAACGGGAAAAACGGTTGGACTATAGGTGATGATAGAGATTATGAAAACCACGAATTGCAAGACAAAATAGACAGTGTCTCTATTTATAACCAACTTGAAAAACAAATTGTTCCTTTATACTATGAAAGAGGCAATGGAAATATTCCACAAGAGTGGATAGAAAAAAAATGAAAGAGTCACTAAAGAGTGTAACCTCATTTTTCAACACATATAGAATGCTTAAGGAGTATACTCAAAAGTTGTATATGCCTGCAAGTGAACAACATAGAAATTTCTGTTCCAACGATTTTAAAGTAGTTAAAGATTTTACAAAATGGTTAAATTTATTGAAAGAGAATTGGAATTCAATAAAAATACATGTAATGTTTGATTACGAAAAGTCTCAGATCATAAATGCAGAAGAAGAAATCGAGATACAGGCAGAGATTTATATGCCCGGAATTGGCCCAGATTCAATTATTGCAGAAATTGTTGTGGCCTCACTACAAAATGGGAAAATTGAACAGCTTAAAACTTATGATATGAAGCTTGTTAAAGAAATTCAAAAAGATGCTTATTTATATACTGGTAAAATAAAGATTGAAGATAGAGGAGAGTATGGAATAAATGTGAGGGTAACCCCAATCATCCTTACATGCCACACAAAATTATCTAATGGGTTTAGTTAAATATCCTGAATAAAAATTTAAAAAAAATTCTTTGTAAATATTTTCAGACCCCCCCCTTGCTTCACAATATGTTGATGTGTTATCATACAATTATACTATATATTGTGAAGAGGGGTTTGTTTATGCGAGTTATAGATGATTGGTTAAATAAAGAAATATCCCAGAACGCTATGGCAATTCTTCAAGATAGATATTTTTTTAAAGGACGCAGATGGTAATTATATCGAAAACACATGGGATGAAGTGGCAAAAAGGGTTGCAAGACATGTGGCCAGTGCAGAAATTAACTTTAGCCAAGATGTTAAAGAAATACAAAAAGCCGAGACCATTTTTTTATAAACTGATACGATCAAGAATCTTTATTCCTAATAGTCCAACTTTATTCAATGCTGGGAAAACTATAGATAAACAATTCTTTAATAAAGAAATTGAAGATATGACTATTGATGATTATAAACAAATATTTAATTTACGTACTAAACACAACATGTTATCTGCTTGTTTTGTTGTTCCAATGGAAGACTCTCTAGCTTCTATATTTGATGCAGTTAAAATGCTGCCCTAATAATGAAATATGGTGGAGGAGTGGGATATGATTTTTCTGTCTTGCGTCCTAAAGGTTCCTCTATAGCAGGTACAGGAGGCAAATCTTCCGGTCCAGTTAGCTTTATGCATGTTTTTAATGTAGCTGCTTCCACAATAGAACAAGGCGGTTCAAGAAGAGCCGCGCAAATGGCTGTACTTAGGTATGATCATCCAGATGTTTTCGAATTTATTAATTCCAAAAAGGATAACAAAGGGAACAATGTTCTAAATTACTTCAATATTTCTATTAACATAGATAATCCAAGCACATTTAAAAGACTTATAGAAAATGATGAAGAATTATTACTAAAACATCCGGACTCAAAAATTCAGAAAAAAAAGTTAAGGCTAGAGAACTTATTGATAAAATGGCTGAAAATGCATGGAAGACTGGAGACCCTGGAGTTCTTTTTCTGGGGGGGAGACACAATGAGTACTACGCAATGAGCGAATATACTCCTGTAACTGCTACTAATCCATGTGGTGAAGAACCCTTACCACCTTTTGGAAGCTGTAATTTAGGATCTTTAGATATCTCAAAGTTGGTTGAAAAGATAGACCTTGGGAATCCAACATCCTCAACAGGTGAAGAATTTAAAGAAATAGTGTATTGGGCTGTTAGATTCCTAGATGATGTTGTTGAGGCTAATGTTTTTCCACTTAAAGAAATAGAAGAAATCACAAGAAGGCAACGATTTGTTGGACTGGGAATTATGGGTTTAGCAGATGCTCTTTATAAAAAAAGAAATTCCGTATAATTCAGAAGATGGAAGAAAATTTATGGCAAAAGTTACAGCACAATTAGCTTATTATTCTCATTTGGCTAGTACTGAATTGGCTAAAGAGAGGGGGAACTTCCCTGATTTTGAAAAGTCAAAGTATCCAAATGGGTTTATTCCTTTTGCTATGTTAGATGACCAAATAGATAAAGATATAAAAATATGGAATGACAAAATAAGAGAACATTTTTATGGTGAAGCAAAACAGTATAAAAGAAATGTTCAAACTAACACAGTTGCTCCTACTGGTTCAATTTCTAATTTGGCCGATACTTCAAGTGGAATAGAACCTAATTTTTTTTACTTTCTTACATTAGATATATGACAAATAAAGAGGGAGAGAGAGTACCTCTCACATATATAAACCCTGTTTTGATAGAAAAGGTTGGAGCTCTTATAACAGATGAGATAAAAGAAGAAATAGTAAAAAAAGGAAGCATACAACATATAAAATCTATTCCCGATGATATTAAAAAAAATTTTTGTGACAGCTGTAGATATTTCACCTGAAGATCATTTATTAGCTCAACATGTTATTCAAAGTTATTTAGATGCTTCATGCTCAAAAACTATTAATATGCCAAATACTGCAACTATTGATGATGTAAAATCTATGTATTTAAAAGCTTTAGATTTAAATGTAAAAGGCCTTACAATCTACAGAGATGGAAGCCTTGAAACCCAGGTGCTAACGACAACTTCAGAAAATGATAAAAAAAATGTAAGACAAAATGTTACCTTTTTTTGTATTGGATGAAAACATAAACTGCGTGCAAGGCCAAGAAAAGAAACACTTAGAAGTGTCACAAGAAAGTTTAGATACAACGGGAATACCGTTTATGTAACGGTGTCTTTTGATGACTTAGGAGAGGCTATAGAAATATTTTTATCAGATGGAACTGAAACAGCAGAAGTTATTGGTAGGCTTTCTTCGATAGCTTTACGAGCTGGTGTTTCTACAGAAGAGATTATTGAACAATTAAAAAAAGTTAAAGGTCAATATTGTAAAGGACTTGCAGAAGAAATCACTAAGGCGTTAAATGACTTTAAAGAATTGTGGGGGGGAAAATCTATAGGCGAATACGAATTAATTAGAACTGGTGTTCCAAAAACAAAGGAAGAAGTTGAAAAATTTGTTTTTGCCAATGATTTAAAATATGAAGATGGATATTATATAGATCTTGAGGGTAATAGATACTGTCCTAACTGTCTTTCAAAAAAAATTCATTAATTAATGAATCAGGATGTGTAAGCTGTACTACGTGTGGTTGGTCAAAATGTTCTTAATTTAGTTTTTAGTATGCTTAAGACAAATAACAAAATCTACGCTTTGATTTTAAAAGCGTAGGTTTTATTTTAACTATTTATCTATAACATATATATATATTTAATTTTTACAAAAACAAAAAGAAAGCTAAAAACGTTAAAACATGGTATAATTAAAACATAGGTTGACTTAAGAGGAACTTATTTTTATTCATAAACTACTAAATTATTCGAGCGACTGTTTTTTTTAATATTATGTTTTATAAAATCTGAGAAATAGAGTAATATTGAATTATAAGATTTGTTTTACTATAGTGAATTTAGAAATAATGATTTTCAAGGAAACGAATGTTTGAATTTATAATGGGTCCAGTGCCAAGCTCTCCCATCTTCTTTGGCACAAGTACCGATAAGTTTAAAGAAATTAAGAGTTAGTGAAGATTAGAAGTAGATAGACATTTTGTAGAAATAAGAAAATCCAAAACATAAATATAATGCAGATTTTAGAATTTTTAAAATGAGTAATAATAAATGTTAGGGAGGGATAATTATAAAATACCCAGAATTTCATAAATATTTAATTGATTATGTAAAAAAAACTGATTTAGTCCATGAACATCATGTTCATCCGATAATCTTTTTGTGGATTAACTTTACAGAAGAATCAAAAACTGCTTTTCTATCCGAGATAAATGGATATGATGAAGAACTTTCCAAAGAGATGAATGATTTTTATCTACTTATGATATTGATAATCAAATTGTTCCAATACATTTTCCTTTAGAGTTTGAGTCTGATGAAGATATTGACAATTTTTTTATTATTTATTGACAATATCAAAACAATAGTTGAAATCAAAGCGTACAGCATTTTAAGTGAAATAAGCTTGTTTGATGAAGAAAGTTCAGAAGTTGATGATGGATTTCCAGCCTTATTTAGTGAAGAAAAGAATGGGGGGGAATGTTATTTGACGGTATTTGATTGGAATATACAAGAATTAGATGATTATTCTAATAAATATGATAAAATGATGAAACAATAACGCCTTTACGATTATCTATTTTTAGTGATTAGGTAGTAAATTGATTATTATTGATTAATGACAAATAAAAAGGAGTACGATTTTTGAATGCCAGCAAGAAAATCCTATAAGTTAATATTAAATTCTTTATTTATAGTTCTTTCAATGATTTTAACTAGAGTATTATCAATAAGGATTCCTATAGGAAATGTCGAGGTTATTAGATTTGGTTTTGGTACTATTCCAGTTTATCTATCATCGTATTTATTTGGACCTTTAAGTGGAATGTTGGTAGGTTCTTTTGAAGATTTATTGGGATATTGGATAAATCCGGTAGGACCCTTTTTACCGCAATTTACCTTGACGAAAGCTTTGTATGGTTTGTTACCAGGTCTTGTATTTAAATATGGATTTAAAAAAAAGATTAATTACTGGAGTTTAGCTTTCTCCTGTGTAGCAGGAGAAATAGTTGGAATCACTTTAACTCCATTTTTATACATCAGGCATTTGGAGTTCCATATGTTGTTCTTATGCCGCCAAGAATAGGTGGCTTTGTAGCCTTATTTTTTTCTAAATCCTTTAATCATACAATTGATACTAACCCGTGTTCCGCAATTAAACAGACTAATTAAGGAGAATTCAGATGGGTAAATACCGTGAAGTGATTTATAAACTAAAAGATAAAGAGGCAGAATCATTAATTATTGAAGATCTAAACATGATCGATTTTTCAAAGTTTTTTTTATTGAAGAAGATGCGGAACGATCTATAAACCTGTTGAAATTATATTTTAACCTTAAAGATGAGTATGAAAAAGAAGTCCTATCCAGATTAGCTAAATATAATTTGGAGTTAGTAGCTGACCAAATACTTGAGGAAAAAAAATTGGCTCGATGAATGGATAAAATCAGTCAAGGTTTTTGAGTTTATTGACGGAGTTTGGATAAATCCTTATTTAGATAAAAAGGTTGAAAAACCAGGGCTTGTTCTTAACATCGTTCCAGGAAGTGCATTTGGAACTGGAACTCATACAACTACTAAGTTGGCTGCTAAATTGTTATGTGAAATTGGCTGTGAAGGTAAGTATGTTTTAGATGTAGGTACAGGTAGCGGCATCTTAGCTGTTTATGCTAAAAAAAATGGGAGCAAGATATGTAAAGGCAGTAGATAACGACATTTTTGCGGTTGAAAAAGCCCAAGAGGCTGCTAAATTAAATAAGGTAGACATTGACATTCAAAAATCAGATCTATTGAAAGATATAAATACAGATATAAAATATGATATATTAGTTTCGAATATTATAGCAGAAGTTTTAATAGAATTGATTGAAGATCCTAAGTTTCATATTATTTTAAATAACAAAGCCAATATTGTCTTTTCAGGTATAATAAAGGAAAAAGAAGATATAATGTTAACAGAGGCAAAAAAAATATGGTTTAGAGCTTAAAAAAAAGAATGGAGGATGTTGGTTGGGTTGCTCTTTGGTTTCAAAAAGTGATTTAGATATTATTTATAATCAGTTAAACAGAAAAGTAGATAATATTCTATCGATTACATTAAGATGTAAGTATAATTATCCCCAAGTAATACAATGTTATCCTCTTAAAGATAATAAACCTTTTCCTACACTGTATTGGGTTACGTGTCCCTATTTAGTTGAAGTTGTTTCTAAGCTCGAATCGGAAAGTTTGATAGCGACTCTTGAGAAAAAAAAGTATTTGAAAACTCTGAATTGAAAGAACAACTCTTTCAAGCTCATCTTGAAGAAATAAAAAAAAGCGGGTAATAATATTAGGAGATCAAATAGAACAATTACCTCGCAACATTAAGAAGAAAATTGAAGAAAGCGGAATTGGTGGAACTGCTGACTTTAATAAAATAAAATGTCTTCATATGCATTTGGCTTCTTTTTTATCAAAAGAACCAAATCCCATAGGGCAAATTGTAAGCAATATGATTTCTGAAAGAATTGCTTAGATGAAAGATGTAAAAGTTTCATTAGTTAGTAAGAGGTGAAAATGAATTGATAGATAGAATTGTTTTGAAAGATATACCTAAAAAACCCGGAGTTTATGTTTTTAAAAATATTGATGGTGAACCTATCTATATAGGAAAAGCTAAAAATCTTAAAAATAGAGTATCTTCATATTTTAATAAAAATAATTATATAGGATATGAAAAAGTTCCAATAATGCTAGAAGAGGCTGTAAATTTAGATTATATTGTAACTTCAAACGAAAATCAAGCCTTTATCTTAGAGGCAAATCTAATTTATATCCATAAACCAAAATATAACATTATGCTTAAAGATACAAGAGTTTATCCATACATACTAGTTACTGAAGAAAGATATCCTAGAATAAAGTATGTCAGAGTTAAAAAGGAAGAAAAAGGAAGATATTTCGGACCATATTCAGATGTTAAATTTGTAAAAGACGTGATAGAAGTACTTCAAAGTGTATATAAAGTAAGAAGTTGTAATAGAAATTTAGAAAGAAAAAGCAAACCATGTTTTCTATACCATTTAGGAAAATGCTATGGTCCTTGCTACACAGATGTTGATGAGGATATTTATAACAAATCCGTAGAGAAAGTTATAGATTTTCTTTCTGGAAATATAAGTGAAGTAGAAAATTATTTGAATAAAATGATGATAGAATATGCAGAATTAAAAAAAATTTTGAAAAAGCTGCTCAAATGAGAGATACTTTGTATAAACTTGAAAGCTTATTTGAAGAAGTAGCTGTAGAATACAAAAATGGGGTCAATATTGATATTATCATGTATGAACCTCCAGTGTATGTCGTACTTATAGTAAGAAAAGGATATTTAATATCAAAATTATCTTTTACTTTGGAAGGAAAGTTAAATGACTTTTTGCATCAATATTATATAGTAAGAAACAACGAATTGCCTACTACTATTTTGACTATGTATGAAGAAAAAGTTGATGAGGATATACTTAATTTTTTTATCAGAAAAAGGATTAAAAAGGATTGAAAAAAATTGGAAAAAAATTCGAAGCTTTATGATATAGCCTACAAAAATCTTAATGAAGAAATCAAGAGACAAAAAGATCTAAGCAGCTCTTTAAAGTTAACGAAAGAAATACTATCTCTAAAAAAATACCGAATGTAATTGAAGGAATCGATATTTCTCATTTACAGGGATTATATACAGTTGCGTCAGTTGTTTGCTTTGAAAATGGAAAACCTAAAAAGGAGAATTATAGAAAGTATAGGCTTGATAACATAAAAATTCCGGATGACTACGAAAGTATAAAAGCAGTTATTAAAAGAAGATATAGTAACTACTCGCTTCCTGATCTATTGTTTATCGACGGAGGCAAGGGTCAAGTAAATTCTGCAGTAGAAGCGCTGGAAGAAATAGGTTTTTCTTTAAAAGATGTTGATGTAGTCGGGATAGCTAAGGAGGATGAAAGAATAGTATTTCCAGGAGAAATTCCTGACCTACACTTACCCTTAGATCACCCAGTTTTGCGATTGTTAATTTACGTGAGAGACGAGACACACAGGTTTGCTATAGGATTTAATAGAAGGCTTAGAACAAAAAGATATGAAAGAACAAAATTAGACCAAATTCCTGGGGGGGTTGGACCAAAAAGGAAAAAAACAATTAATTCAACATTTTGGTGGTATTAACAAGATACGAGAAGCACCTATTGAAGAAATTGCCAAAGTAGTGAAAAGTCAAATAATAGCCGAACGAATAAAAGAGTATCTAGGAGAGGAATAAATTGAAAGAGCTTACACAATATGCATTAAGCTATTTAGAAAAATATAATAGTTTGTTAGCTGATGAGTTCCAACACTATTTTTTTTGCTAGTGTATTTGATAAAAGTAATACTTTCCCTGTTTACACAATTTTAGTAGACAAAGAAGGAAGAAACATAGAAATTCTAGGACCAGATCATCCAAGTAAAGTTATGAGTGTTTTGTATCCAACTTTATTTCCTAATGCAATTTTTTTTAGAAACAAAATACAAAGAAATAGCTCAAAAATATAAAAAAAATAGTCTATCCTGAGACCTCATTTGGGATTGTTCAGTCTCCTTTAAAGTTGGTTGCCTACAGGGCATATGGTGATGAAAGATTCGTTAAAAAAACTAATTTTTACAGAGAAGCTAAAAGGACAAAATTATCTCTCTCTTAGTATGAGTATAAATGATAAGACTCTTCAATTTATAATTGATCATTTCAAAAAAATGGGTAGATGGAGTTTTTTTATTTTCCATATTTAAGTGACATCCATATTGTGTATAAACTACCTGAAAATATTGAAAGTAATAAAGTATCGATTTATATAGAACTTGGTAGGATGCTGAAAGAAAAAGTATTGAAAAAGTATACTTTTTTTAGAGAATTCTTACAAACTTCCTGAAATGAAGATAAAAGAACCAGTAATTGCAGTTTTTAAGATTCCAGCAGATAAGATAACCGAGGTTGATTTTCAAGAGTTGTATGAGACAATGATTGAAAAATATCTAAGATTGTGCTTGAAATAGATAAAATTGAGATTGATTAGAGTAGTTTATTAATGAGAATTTTGTGGCCAAGATAGTAATTCCTTAATTTATATCAGTGAACAATACTATAATTGTATTTGATTGACAACTTGTTTGGTTGATTTTATTATTTTTGTTAAGATACAGGTATAGGTAATTCATAATTAAAGAACATCTCATCAAATGAATAAAATTATCATTTTCAAAGGTGACTTAAAAGGAGACATTAGATATGAAGGTTGATGTAAGTTACTATTATGAACCAAATAAAAAAAGACCACTATATAAAAAGGTAGAAAAAAAAGATAAACCTCCTTATCCCATTTTAGAGATGATTTTTGGAACATTGAATATAGTGATTGCTGTTATTTCTATGTTGATAATCGCTATAATAAATTATTTAAAGCCTATAGTTAATAGTTTGCTTGGGCAGAATTTTCCTTTTAACACAAGGCAATTACTTATCTTATCAATATTACTTTTAATTTTTGGGGGGGTGTTATTGGAGCTTTTTTTTCGTTAGAACGAGCAAGAAGTAAGAATCATAAAATTATAGCTCTCATAATATTCTTTTATTCATTTTTTTATGGTTTTTATGATTTCCTACATAATAGTAAGATATTCTCTTGCGTGGATGGGTATTCAACTATTTGGTAATACTGAGCTTGGAGCTAATAAATGGTTTTATTTGCCTTCAATTGGATTTTTGTTTTATTCATTTTTCATCGTCTATTATTCATTTGTATTGCTTAGAAGATAAGATAAAATATAGAGTTAATTTAAGCTTAGTTTTATTAATCAACAGAGGAAA
>JMBV01000138.1_pt1 | contig 28063 bp, 34 predicted proteins | sample 616531 | NCBI WGS metagenome assembly JMBV01 (sample SAMN02727904, study PRJNA239997) | anaerobic digester metagenome | biome: anaerobic digester; isolation source: mesophilic anaerobic digester inoculated with municipal waste water sludge... | place: Germany: Bielefeld University, CeBiTec ...
AAACGTGCTATGGAAAATGTATTGCCAATGTAAAAAAAATATTGCAGGCAATACACCAATAGGAGAGAAAGATTTAAGAAGGTTGCTTGAACGCAAGGATCTGGATGCTGTTATCATTGCCACGCCCGAACATTGGCACGCACCGGCCGCCTTGATGGCAATGAAAGCCGGGAAACATGTGTACTTGGAGAAGCCTACGAGTCATAATCCTGCAGAAGATGAAATACTAATGCAGGCTGTGAAGAAATACAACATTGTTGCAGCAACCGGTATGCAGCGTAGATCGTGGCCTAATGTTATTAAAGCGGTACAGGAAATAAGAGATGGCATCATAGGTAAGGTTTATTTCGGTAAAGCCTGGTACGCAAACAACAGGCCGTCGATAGGTACAGGAAATATTACTGCCATACCTGATTGGCTCGACTGGGAACTGTGGCAGGGGGGGCCGGCACCGAGAGTAGCCAGCTACAAAGACAACTATCTCCACTATAACTGGCACTGGTTCTATAATTGGGGGGGTACCGGTGAAGCCGGCAACAATGGCGTACATTTTCTTGATATTCTCCGCTGGGGGGGTATGGATTTAACCTATCCTACCCATGTTGATTCCTCAGGAGGCAGATACCTTTATAGCGATGACTGGGAATTTCCGGATACACAGATCGTGAACCTCGAATTTGGAGGCAACAAGCTGATCACATGGGAAGGCCGGAGTTGCAACGGCCGCAATATTGAAGACTCTTCGGTAGGTTGCGCATTCTACGGCGAATCTGGCACTTTGGTCATTGGAGGAGGTAACGCCTATAAAGTATATGATCTTAAAATGAGCTTGTTGAAAATGTAACCAGTGAAATGAGTTTCAAGGCAGGTGATACTATAAATCCCACACAGCAACTGGATTCGTTCCATTTTTCCAACTTTCTTGACGGCATCAGAAAAGGCTCTCCGTTAAATGCCGATATCAATGTGGGATGTATCAGCACAACACTGGCACATTTGGGAAATATTGCCCAGCGCACAAAAACTACATTCAGAACAGATGCTTTAAATGCTCATATCCTAGATAATCCAGCCGCCTCCAAATTATGGAGCAGGAAATATCAAAAAGGTTGGGAAATGAAGCTGTAATAATATTCCATTTGTAAATTCTCTCATTCTTTCCTTCCGCCGGGTATTAGTGATATTGACGCACGAAAAATCCCGGCGGAATTTTTATTTCCTGAAATTTTCGGCTACTATAAGCAAGTATGAATGAAAGATAGATTGTTCCAGCTTTTTAGGATTTGTTGATATGAGGATGATATCAATAACAGAGGGCAGAAGCACCTAAGATGCCGATGTCCTGCAGCTGCGAACGTAAAATCTTTAATTTTCTGATAGAGTTTGGAAAAGGGAAGTCTTTCAGGTTTTCGACCATCTTCATTTCAAAAAGATGGAATGATTTGGAGATTGCACCGCCAAAAATAATTGCCTGTGGGTCAACGGAGAGAACAATCATCTTCACCAGTACGGCTAGGTGCATTGAATATTCGTTCATGATTTCTGTGGCCTCTTTGTCGCCCGTCTCCACTCTCTGCATAATTTCATAACCAGTGCTGTTATATTTTGAGAAGAAAAGCTACCGCAATATTCTTCCAGTTTACCATCCAGATAAGGCATTTCTCCAAATTCACCTGAACCGCAATTGGCATCGGCCAGTAGTTGGCCTTTTTGGATTATTCCACCCCCCCAACACCGGTCCCTAACGTTATTCCCACAAAATTTTCGTAATCTTGTCCCAAACCATAGATACGTTCACCCATGGCAAAGCAGTTGGCATCGTTGTTGATATAAACGGGCAAATCAAACTCCTTTTTAAGAATTGATTTCAGATGGACCTCATCCCAGTTTCTTATATTCTGAACATGATATACTATTCCCTGTTCGCTATCGACAACACTAGGTACCCCCCCAATACCTATTGCTGTGGTATCTACCGTCGTTAGCTGGCGGATCACATCCTTTAAAACGTTCAGTGTTGTCTCTCCCCCCCCTCAGAGGCTTTTGTATCACGTACAATCTGCCTGATCAGATCCTTACCTTTTATTAACCCTCCTTTGATGGTTGTCCCTCCGATATCGACACCTATGAGATAGTTCATATTTTAGATTTTCAGTGATTTATGATATGATAATTTATCGCTTTGTTATTTCAATCAATAATGTTAAGCATAAAGATATTTATTGAATTTCAGAACAACAAAACAATTTACAGATATTTTCTCGCATTTGCGCTTTTTGAAAGATGATTTGCGTAATTTTAAAGTATTATATGGTTTATCATAACGAACTTTGATAAAATGAAAATCGTGGACTCCAATAGATTTCATCGAATGTTCACAGGTTATGATATACAATAATTAAACAGATGAGTCTACTTGAATAAATAATTTTTAATGTAAATATTATGATACTTCGCAAAAGCTTGAGATACGTATTTATGCTTCTGTCTTTAATCTTGATTTCTCATGTAGTAAAGGCTGAAAATCAAATATCCCCTGCCGACACCTCTTTAAAAATATCTGTTTTCGACCTCGATGCTACACCTCCTGTTGGTACAGCACTGGCTTATGGTGTAATGAACAATAGCTGGGATCTGGGACTCCGTGCCCGCGGAATCGTGATAATGGGATCAGGAAAACCTGTTGTCTTATGTGCAGTTGACTGGATTGGTATTGCTAATGAAAGCCATGTTGCATTCAGAGAAGCATTGGCTGAAGCAGCCGGAACTACCCCCCCGACAGAGTCGCTTTGCACACTCTTCATCAACACGATGCTCCACGTTCAGATTTTGGCGCGGAGAAGTTGTTGATTGAAGCTGGCCTTGATCCCGGTGGATATGAAAGTGAATATGACCGGAAACTGATGAATAAATTGGCAGAAGCCGTTAAAGAATCATTAAAGAAATTTTTCACAGTTACGCATATCGGTCTTGGAAAGTCTGAAGTCTCCCAGGTTGCTTCCAATCGTCGTATTTTTGGGAGCGATTCACTTGTCAAGGCTTCTCGTTTTTCAGCCTGCGGAAATATAAAGCTGAGGGAAGAACCCGAGGGTTTGATAGATCCCCCCCTGGTCTCTCTGATCAGTTTCTGGGATAACGAAAAGCCGGTGGCTGTCCTAAGCTTTTATGCAACTCATCCGCAAAGTTATTACCGTACCGGTATTGCTAATCCCGATTTTCCCGGAATAGCCCGCTTTCTCAGGCAGCTGGAGGTCCCTGATGCTTTGCATATCCATTTTAACGGAGCCGGCGGTAATATTGCTGCAGGAAAATATAACGACGGCTCCAGGATAAACAGGTGGATCCTCGCTCAACGCCTGGCAGATGGTATGAAAAGAGCCTGGGAAGCTACAGAGAAAGAAGCTGTTTCGGCAGCATCGGTCGAGTGGCTGGTTCAGCCGGTACGTCTGTACCCTTCTGACAAGAGTCTTGAAGAGATAAAAAGATGGGAGAATTCCAAAGATAAAGAGACACTTGCTTCAATTGTTCCTGCAGTTGCATATATTCAACGATACAGGAATGGAGGAGAAATTAATATCACTTGCTTGAAGATAGGTAAAGCTAGAATGATTGGACTTCCAGGAGAGTGCTTTGTGGAATTTCAACTGTTTGCTAAAAATGTACGTCCCGATTTGTTCGTGACTGTTGCCGCTTATGGAGATTATGGACCGGGATATATAGCTCCCCGGGAAGCTTATAAACAGGGTGGCTATGAAGTTGAGGTGTCGGGCGTTTTCCCCGGAGCAGGTGATGTTTTGATGCAGTCAATGAAAAATTTACTCAATCATAAATGATAAGAAGATGACAACAAGAAGAGATTTTTACGCAATCTGGCAGCAATAGGTGCTGTTGCCGGCTCACCTAAATTGCTTTTTTTCCAATCCAAAGTCTTTGACTGTTGCAAGTATGCAATCTGGCGCGAAAAATAAAATGTGGGCATGCCTGATGCATCTGAGCGTAAACATGTGGAGGGCCTATTATTATGATCTGCAATGGAACGAATCTCTCTGGAATGAAGCCTTGGAGAGTATGACAGCTGCAGGAATGGATACGGTAGTGATTGATCTGGGTGATGCTGTGCAATACCGGAGTCATCCTGAAATAGCTGTAAAGGGTGCCTGGTCAACCGAAAAGCTGCAAGAGGAACTGGTTAAAATTCGCAAGATGGGGGGGCTTCGTCCAATTCCGAAGTTGAATTTTTCCACCTATCACGATTCATGGTTGGGGGGGCCCTATAGCAAAATGGTATCTTCAGACGCTTATTATCAGGTATGCAAGGATCTTATAGCTGAGATATGCTACCATTTTGAAAAGCCTGATTTTTTTTCATCTGGGTATGGATGAAGAGTATGAACCCAATCATCTAACCTTCGATTCCATCTCAATCAGACAGAACAAGCAGTATTGGGGGGGCGATTTTTATTTTTTTAATTGGAGAGGTGTTTAAAAATGGATCCCGTCCATGGGTCTGGCAGGATTATATCAGGAAATATCCGGATGAATTTGCGAAAATGATGCCCAAATCGGTGTTGCAGAGCAACTGGTATAACAGAAACAATTTTAATCCCGAAAACAATCCCTCTATCAAGGCTTACCAAACGCTTAACGAGCTCGGTTATGAACAGGTGCCCGGTGGTAGTAACTATTATGAAGGTACCGATGAAAACTTTATGAATAATGTGAAGTTTTGCACAAAGAATATATCTGATGAGAAGCTTCTGGGTTTCATCCAATCGTCATGGAGATTCACTACCGAGGAGAACAGAACGCATATACTAAACGCCATAGAATTGGCAGGAAAAGCAAAGAAATGGTACAATGAGTACACATCATCTCATTAGATATCATAACTTGTTCCGTCTGGAAATATGTTGATCTATGACTTTCGCATGTGTTTCGGTTAGAACTGACAAGTTTACTTAAAAAAACCAGAACGCTCTTTGTATTCCACCGGTACCACTTATCATAAACATTTTTATGAGCTAATGTGAATTGTTGGGCAAGAGGGACTGGATAAATATGAAAGATGACATTATTGCCGATAAACTCGATTTTTACATGCTGGAGAATGTGGAAATCAATATTCTCTCAGTAAACAGGGTTGAAATGGATGCCGAGGCACTGCTGACAATGTTTTAATTTATATATGCGAAACTTGAGTAAGAGATAAACAGTTGTGAACACAACTACAATTTAAACAATTTCCAAAATGATAAAAGAAGAGAATTTATTCAGAGCATAGCTGCTGCGGGTCTGATGGCCAATTTGGCAGGATCTGCTTTTGCGCAACCTGCCAAAAGAAAGAAAGAGGAGTTTATCTGGGCAAATCTGCTACATTTGAGTTACAATATGTGGGAGGATCATACCCCCCCTTCGCCCTATCAGGACACTGTATTCAAAGGTAATGATTGCAGGGAGGCTTATCTTTGGGCTCATAAATATCATCCCGACCTTACATTCGATAAAAGATGTGGAACAGTCTATTAATCAGAATGGCCGATAAGGGCATGAATATGGTTATAATCGATTTGGGAGATGGTGTAAAATACGACAGCCATCCTGAAATTGCTGTCAATGGTGCATGGAGCACATCCCAATTGAAGAAAGAATTAAAGATTATTCGTGGGCTTGGGTTGGAACCCATACCCAAACTAAACTTTTCAACTGGGCACAAAGCGTGGTTAGGGCCCTATCAGAGAATGGTATCCTCCGATACTTATTATCATGTATGTTCCAACCTGATTAATGAAGTTATCGACCTGTTTGATAAACCCCCGTTTTTTTTCCACCTCGGCATGGACGAGGAAACCGCTGACAATCAGAGGACGCATCAGAATGTGGTGGTTAGGCAGGGCGACCTTTGGTGGCATGATTTCTATTATCTGACAGAACTGGTTGAAACACAAAACGTACGCCCCCTGGATCTGGTCTGACTATGCATGGAGTTTCCCGGATGAATTCTTTAAAAAGATGCCAAAGTCGGTTCTCCAGAGCAACTGGTATTATGGGACACAGTTTGAAAAGTTTGCCAACCCTTTGCATGAAAAATATGTAAGAATATACGATCAGCTTGAAGAGCACGGTTTTGATCAGGTGCCGACTGGCAGCAACCACAGTAACGATATTAATTTCAGAGAAACAGTCAAATATTGTGAAAAAAAATAGCGCCAGAGAGGCTCAAAGGGTTTATGCAGACCGTATGGAGGCCAACTCTTCCCGCCTGTCAACAAAAACACACCGATGCCATTGATCAGGTTTCAGAGGTGATCCGTAGCAGGAGCTGAGACGAAAAAAGCTCAACAGACGTTAAGATGCTTCAACGTGCGATCTTTGCGTATCTTGAGAAATGGGTTGCTTAAATAAAAAAACATTTTGTTTGCTTTCGAAAACATTTATGTCGATAGCTGTGGTAAATAAGAATTAATCAGCAATCAATACAGGGAGTAACCATTGATGTACATTTGAACCCGGAGAATAATTGTTAAGCCACGTTAAAGAAAAAGATTTCCATGCCAATCCTTTTCAAACGTCCGGACAAGCTATTAAATTTATCTAAAAATATGAAAACAGCTTTATTTGGAGCTATTTTGTGTTTCCTGCTTACTGATGTTCAGGCAGCAAATCTGACAGAGAAAGAGAAAAAAACAATTGGCTTTTGAATGGGTTTTTGGAGATCTGGCAAAGTTCGACCAGGTGATAGTGCAAAAAGTACTTTCTGATACGCACGGAAAACGTTACTACATAGATCATGACTGTGATGGAAAGCCGGAGGAAGTGTGGTTTATTGATATTGATCCCCCCGTCATAACGAAAGTAAACGGCCCATATTGGTTCGTGTTATTGATGAAGATGGTGATTTGGAGATGGGCGGTGAACCTGATCTGGACAGTGATCTATATTTGGCAGACTGGAATGCAGATGGGCAGGTAGATGCAGTTGTTGATTACGAAGATATAGATGGCGATCGTGATGTTGACCTTATGTCAATGTTCTTTTATGATGCCAGGTATGGTTTAAGGGCCTGGTGGGGCCGCGATGACGGAGATGATAATTTGTTGTGGTACGATGTTGATTACTACTATTATCAAAACCCATGTCAAAACAACACTCATTTCGGTGGAGACGAAACATTCTTTGCTTTTTATATAAAACCCGGTGAAAAATATTGGACACCTTTCTTTGAAAATCCGTTCCTATTTTATGATCTTGATGGAGATGGCATTACGGAGGAGGTGCTACGGGTGTCAGGGCAGGAAGACGTGGTGCATACTATACGATGGAGCTTTGACCTGGATAACGATGCAACCGTCGTCAACCCCCAGAGATTTCGACGTTTCCTTATCCGCATACGCTCCCGGGCTGGAAATTGGAAATAGAGTAACCACATGGGCTTCCGATGAACACAGTGAGGTGGGCAATATTTTGCGTGTAGAGAAAAAGCAAAGTGAAACCATTGTTATCAGGGATATACCTTCGCACCTAGTATTAAAACGAAGTGAGGCAATTTCTTTTTCTCCGATATAAAATGGTCGAAAGTTTTAATGACCTGGGACGAAAATGATTTGAATAAAGCCTGGGACGGTAAGCGTACCGATATTGAGAGATGGGAGGGAATTATTGCAGCGCCCTCTACCGAAAAGGGATTTGAATTTCCTGTTATCGGAGGCCCCCCCGATTGTGGCCCATACAACAAACGCTATCAGGTATTGACAAAGCCATCCCTGCCAAATGAGTTTTATTTCAATCCTGCCGAAGGTCGGCTTCATATCAAAAACAGCGACAAGACATGGCTGAGAGTTGATTATGACTACGACAACAAAGAAGATATGTATTATTTGTGGACGGATACCAATAATGATGGGTTTTGGATAAAGTAGAAGTCGATATCAATGGAGATGGCAGGTTTGATGACAGCTGGCAGTTTGATGTGTCAGAGGTAAAGTCTGTCCGGTGGCGTTTTGAAGAGCTTGGTCCTGTCTATTCACCTGTAGTTGCTGATTTCCCCTCACAACTCTATTTGCTGAACAATATGTTGATAGGTGCATTGAGATCTCTAAAGCCTGGATTGGAACAGGACGAGGTGTGGAATATGATAGAAAAAAAAGAATACAGAACGATATCCTTTCGAAAAATCTGTCCGAACGCCTTGTTAACAGCGATGAATCCATGCTTTATTACCTGAGGATTGCTGCAGATCGGAGGATGTTTAATCTGAAAAAGCAATATAAAAAGAGAGACTTTTGGAAAAAAAATAGATGCGGAGCGGACAAAAGGGGGGGATTTTAAGAAAATGATACAGCTGATACGGGAGGAGTTTAAGCTGCAAAATACCGTGCAAGATTACTCTTCCTGGGTGGCAGGATTAAGGGCTCTACCTGATAAAATGGGGGGTTGCATGGGATAATACGTGGTTTCCCCCCCCGAACTGGGATGGGAGTCTGAGAAAGCTGCTTTTCGTTGTTATGACGGACACTTTGACCTGTTTGGAAAGCGAACTGATACATTGATATATAAGAATATCTCAAAAGCGGCAATTATCACAAAGATACAAACGGTTGGGGGGGAATGGATATTCTGCATGTCGGAAAACAGGCGGATGCGGGGGATTGGTTTTGTATGTTGATGGAGTTGCCTACCCTGTAAGGAACGAGAAAGAAACCGGAGACCCGGTGTTTACGGCACGGCTATTAAAAAAAACCACTGATACGGTTACCTTAGAGTTTGTAGCTGAAAATGTTGGGCCCGCAGATAGTCCATATACAGTCTATATCCGCCCTTCCGCCATTGCCGGAAGAAAAGACTCTCCCATTGAGATTTTTGTCGAAGGAGGCGAAAGAGGGCGGACCTTAGCTATTGGTCTTACCTTAACCACATTGGGCACCGAAGGCTTCTTCTGTGACAGGGAAGCTGGGGGGGTGATGGGTAGCTGGGGGGGTTTCAAGACCCGGAGATCGGCTGGATAGGAATAGGGATTATTTTCCCTTCCGACAGGTATCTTTTTTTTAGACAAACAACCGGAAGAACGCCGGGTGGTGCTTCGATACAATCCTGGAGAATCGCTGCGGTACAATATACAGGGCGATTGGCTTAGAGCTCATCAATTTCCCCCCGCTCACCAGGTATTAGGGAATGGAAAAATGTATTGAAGAATACAGCATTAAAAAAAATCCTGTAAATAATAAATCAAGGGTATATAATTTCAGGAAAAAAAATATTGCCCCCCCCAAAAAAAATCACCAATTACTTAACGCTTTTTGAGGATTGGTTTACGTAAATATAAGATTTATGCATTTATTTTAATTTTACTTTGCATATTATATGATATTACATAATTGTGTTTTTGAAATAATCCTTGTTGGTTGTTAACTTTTCAAGTGGTAACTATCTGTAAATAAGGAAAAGCAGTGAGTATTCGATAAAAGATTTAAATGATTAAAAAAAAGTAAATCCAAAACAGATGAAAGGGAAAAGAACGTTAAATTTATTTTTCATCGTAATTGTTATGATGATCTTAAGTCCACTTTTTGCTGCAGGTAACGTCACTTCGGACGGCAAAGAGTCAAAAGGTTTCAAAGAAAAAGCAACAATCATTGAAACTAAATTTGCACGGGATGTGGCACAACAACGAGTGAAAATTTCCGGGCGTGTGGTTGATCAGGATGGATTCCCTTTACCCGGGGGGGTTGCTATATCGGTGAAGGAAAGAAAAGGAGTGGGAGTTGCAACTGATGCGGAAGGGAAATATTCCATTGAATGTGGTGCAAAGGAGACTCTGGTCTACACCTATGTCGGGTTTCTTCCTCAGGAACAGCTCGCCGGAGAAATTAACGGCGTAACCGTCACCCTGAAAGAAGATATCCTCACATTGGATGAGGTGCAGGTGGTTGCTTTCGGTAAACAAAAGAAAGAGAGTGTGATCAGCTCTATATCGACAGTTACACCCGGTGAATTAAGAGTACCATCAAGCAACATTACGACAGCTTTTGCTGGTAGAATGGCGGGAATTATCGCATACCAACGTTCGGGTGAGCCAGGATTGGACAATGCTGAGTTTTTTTATTAGGGGGGGTGTTACCACATTTAGTACTTACGGGAAAAAAAAGACCCGTTAATATTGATTGACGGAATTGAAATGAGCTCCACTGATCTGGCACGAATAAACGTAGACGACATCTCGTCGTTCTCTATAATGAAAGACGCAAATGCCGCTGCTCTGTATGGTGCGCGCGGTGCAAACGGGGTTATCCTGGTTACAACCAAAGAAGGTTCGCCCGATAAGATTTCAGTGAATATCAGGCTGAATTATCATCCTCAGGTAATACAGAACTTGTTGATATTGCCGACCCTGTTACTTACATGAAACTTCGTAACGAAGCGGTAAGGACAAGAGACCCCCCCATGGTGGCACTTCCCTATTCTTCAAACAAAATACGAAATACCGAACTGGGTATTGATCCCATTATGTATCCTTCAGTAAATTGGTACGATTACCTTATTAAAGACCGTACATCAAATCAGAGGGTAAACCTTAATATAACCGGTGGTGGAAAAGCAGTGCAATATTATCTTGCTGCAAATTACCAGCACGACACCGGAATTATTAAGGAAAGTAAGGAAAACATGGTGAATAACAATATTGATGTTAATCGTTTTCAGGTTCGCTCCAACGTGACTATCAAGTTTTCACCCACCACAAGTGGAATTGTGCGTGCCTACGGATCGTTCGATGATACAAGCGGCCCTAGGCCCGGTTGGATAGACGGCAAGGAGGTATCTGGCGGGATTTATACTTTTCACTTGGCACGCAATGCCACACCTGTAGAATTCCTGCCATATTATCCCAAAGATGAAGCAAATATGGAAACAAAACACCTTCTCTTTGGTATGGGCAGCGAACTCGGATCATTTATCAATCCTTATGCTGAGATTGTTAGCGGATACATAGAGGATAGTAAATCTATGATGTTGCTGCAGTTGGAAATTGAACATAAATTTACCGGACTATTGGATGGATTGTTTGCCAAGGGGATGTATAATACAAACGAGATTCATATTATGATATTAGACGTACCTATTCCCCCCCGTTCTATTATACTCCTGCTACAACACTGGACGGCTCTTATAAATTATTCCCGCTTAATCCGGATTCAGGTACGGAATACCTGACTTATAGCGAGGGCAAAAGAACGGTAACCTCTACCCAATATGGTGAGCTTAGGTTGGGATACAACAAGAAAATAAATGAGATACACGATATTAACGCGGTATTAGTAGGGACGTTAAGATCAGAAACCGGGGTTATCAGTATTGATGCTCGTGTTTCCGACAAGCTTCAGGCATCTTTGCCCAGGAGGAATATCTCCACAGCCGGAAGGTTGGCATATGGATACGATAGCCGCTATTTTATAGAGTTGAACTTCGGCTATAATGGTAGCGAGCGTTTTGCCCAAAACAACCGTTACGGGTTTTTCCCTTCTGTCGGAGGCGGCTGGATGGTAAGCAATGAAGAGTTCATGTCTGCTACCAAAGATATTATTACCACATTGAAACTGAAAGCTACATACGGTAAGGTGGGTAACGACCAGATAGGTTCAAACTATGACCGCTTTTTTTTATTTGTCTCAAATTGATATGTCTGGTACCGGTTACTGGTTTGGTATGGACAGGGCCTACAGATCGGGTATAACAATAGGCAGGTATGCCAACGATCAGATAACCTGGGAAATTGCCAAAAAAAACCAATCTGGGAATAGAACTCGGTTTATTCAATGATCTTACTCTTCTGACTGATTACTTTACAGAAACCCGTGAAAATATTTTGCAAACCCGCACAGATATTCCAACAACAATGGGGGGGCTCCGTGCAGTGCCACAGGCAAACGTGGGTGTTGCAAAAGGACATGGATTTGAAGTGGAGCTGAAATATCAGAAAAACTTCAATAAAGATTTCTGGACAGTGGTAAACAGTAATTTCACCTATGCATCAAGCAAATTTAAAGAATACGAAGAACCGGATTATAGCGATGTTCCGTGGAAATCGTACATTGGATATAAAATAAATCAACCAAGAGGATACATTGCAGAACGACTTTTTATCGATGAAGAAGATGTGAACAACTCCCCCCCTAAACAGACTTTTGGAGTTTATATGGCCGGTGACATCAAATACAAGGATATAAACAACGATGGACAAATAACAACGGATGACATGGTGCCCATTGGATATCCGACTGTACCGGAAATCATTTACGGAGCAGGGTTTTCCATGGGTTATAAAGCATTCGATTTCTCATGTTTTTTTCCAGGGTTCAGCACGTTCTTCATTTTTTTATAGAACCTTCAAAAATTACACCATTCCTTAACAGAGGGCAACGGGCACTATTGTCATATATTGCCGAAGATCATTGGTCGGAAAATAACCGGAATATCTACGCTTTTGGCCGCGCTTATCAGAAACACAGATTAGCAATAATAATCAGAATAGTACCTGGTGGTTGCGTAACGGTGCTTTTGTACGCTTGAAAACAGCGGAATTAGGATATACACTGCCCGCAAAACTAACGAAAAATACTATGTGAATATGTTCCGTATATATGTAAGCGGTAGTAACCTGCTGCATTGGTCCAAATTTAAGATGTGGGATCCCGAAATGGCAGGTGAGGGTTTGGGATACCCAATACAGAGGGTGTTTAATATTGGAGTAAATATTAATTTTTAATTCACGAGTAAAATGAAAAATTTAATAAAAATAATAACAGCTTTTTTTTCTTTTGGGAATTGCAAGTTGTGATTTTTTTGGAAGTGGTGCCGAACGATACGGCAACGCTCGATCATGCTTTCTCAAACCGGTCCGTGGCTGAGAAATTTCTGAGGACATGCTACTCCGGCCTGCCAGATCCTACCGACCCATTATATTATCCGGCCTATTTTACCAGCAAAGATGAGTTCGTTTGTGAGATGGACACCCGGGCGAAAAAAATCAATGGCGGGACAAATTGCAGATGGGCTGCAAAATAGCAATAATCCATTTCAGAATTACTGGTCGGGAATAAACGGGGGGGTAAAAACCTGTACATAGCTATACGCGACTGCAATATTTTCTGAACAATATTCATCTTCCGAAAGATATCGAATCTATGGAAAGAGCAAGATGGATAGCAGAGGTGAAATTTCTGAAAGCCTATTATCACTTCTTTTTAATGCAGCTCTACGGGCCTATCGTTATAGCTGATAAAGAATTGCCTCTGTCAACTGCTCCCGCAGACTTGATGGCATACCGCGAACCGGTGGATGAGTGTGTGGATTATATCGTAGGGCTTTTGGATGAGGCTATACCCGATTTACCTTTGGTACTTCCGGATCCGGCTACTGAACAGGGCCGCATTTCACAGACCATTGCCCTTTCGGTAAAGCGAAAGTGCTGGCATGGGCTGCTAGCCCTTTGTTCAACGGTAATCCCGATTACAAAGATTGGGTTGATAACCGGGGTAAACATTTGATTTCCGATACTTACGATGTAAAAAAATGGGAAAGAGCCGCCAAAGCAATTAAAAACGCAATCGATACCTGCCACCTTGCAGGGTTGAAGTTGTATGTTTTCAATAAATACAGCGGAGGGCCGCAAACATTTAATATGAACGATACGTTGGTGCAGATGATGACAATCCGAAAAGCTATTACCGAAGATTTAGAGCGCAATACAGGAGTAATTTGGGCTACCCAGGAGGCTTTTGCCGACGGTAAAGGTGGCGGATCTGGACTGGGATTCAGCGTTTTAGGGAATATGTTAAGGATGCTAATGCCCTATATGTACACTACAGATCAGCCTTCTTATCCAAATTATTATCATGCATCATGGCATATGGTTGAGCTGTTTTATACGAACAAAGGAATTCCGATGGACGAAGATAAGACCTTTAATTATGCCGGGAGATTCGGAGTACGCCGTGCAACACCTGGTGACAAACACGAATTTTACATTGCTACAGGTGAAATAACATCAGAGATGCACTTTAACCGCGAGCCCCGATTTTATGCGGATTTGGTATTCGACAGGGGGGGATATATGGAGCTTGCCACTGCCACAAATAATGGTGGAGCAACATTTTCCCCATTTATGAGATGGAGGTATGGAGAAATACAACAGCAAAATAATCAGGCTAGCGGTATGTATTCTCCCAAAAAAAATAATTGCTTTTGAGACTTCAAATAGTCAGGGTGTAAGTGGAAAATATTATAATCCCTGGGATTACCGTTTCCCGCTGATTCGCCTTGCGGATCTATACCTGCTTTACAGCGAGGCGCTTAATGAAATAAAGGCGCAGCCCGACAACGAAGTGTATTACTGGATTGATAAAGTGAGGGAAAATGCTGGTTTAAATAGTGTTGTATCATCATGGATGGATGCCTCTGTTAATCCTGACAAACCGAGTTCCAAATCGGGTATGCGCGAGATTATTCAACGGGAACGGTTAATAGAGTTGGCTTTTGAAGGGCAACGTTTCTGGGATGTTCGCAGATGGAAAATAGCCGATAAGTATTGGTCGCTTCCTCCTACAAGATGGTCATATCCCTATTTAAATCCTGAGCAGTTTTATGTCCCTCTTGTCTATGGCCCGGCTCGTCAGGTAACTTTCAGAGATTACTTATACCCGCTAAGGGACTACGATTTACGGGTTAATACAAACCTGGTACAAACCTATGGCTGGTAGTGGTTGCATTAGAATGTTGAAATTAAAATAAATTATTTTATGAAACGATATGATCTTATAATATCTATTATTTTTACGGCTTTGTTTTTCTTTGCCTGCGACGATGTCAATACAGGCCCGTCAGAGCCGAAAGGACCGTGGAATCCTGGTCCGTTAGCAGAATGTACCGTTACGCCAATTAATGGTGGTGCAATAATTACATATACTATCCCCAAAGATCCGGATATATTGTACATTATGGCAGAATATGAGAGGAACGGAAAAATTTTCACCGATAAATCTTCTGTATATAATAATTCACTGACTATAGAAGGTTTTCACAGAGTAAATAAGGTGAAAGCCAAACTTTATAAGGTGAACAAACATGAGCAACGCTCTGAACCTATTGAAGTGGAATTCGAACCATTGGAATCACTTATCGATATTGCATGTAATACCTGGGAAATGATACCTGGCTTCGGTGGTGTTATAGGTTCCTGGTACAATCCAAAACAAACAGAACTGGGAGTGCGGCTGATGGTTGAGAATGAAGGCAATATCATGGAAACTAGAGATATGTATTATACTGCACTTAAAAACGATAAACATGCTTTCAGGCCATACGAAGCTGTACAAACTAATTTTGGTATTTCGTTTGAAGATAAATGGGGGGGAACATTTCGGATACGATAAGATTCACGACCACTCCTCTTTATGAAGTAATGATACCGAAGCCTTATGCCGATTTCCGTGCAAATATTCCATGGGACAATACCACGAATCTTTCTACCCGTCAATTGAGCTTGCTTTGGGATAACACAGTGAATACTTCAGGGCATGGATGGCTGACAAATCCAGGTGGAAGCGGATTGTCCATTACCATAGATCTGAAACGAGTAGTTAAGCTCAGCCGTATTGTGAGACACCCTTATCATATAAATTCTCTTTATGGACAGGCAAATATTACAGATTTTGAAGCATGGGGGGGAATTGATGAGATCGATTATGATTTACTTACAGACAAATCTTATTGGCTGGATTCACTGAGTGTACGCTGGGGGAGCTATTAAAACAGTTGATCCTATGACTGAAATTCCAAGCAGGACGTTTAAGGACGACTGGACGTACCTGGGACGCAATATTGTCCCTGGTGGACTCAGTAATGCAGATATATATGCTTTATCTGCCAGTGGAGTTGAGAGTGAAGTGCCGTTAGAAGCAAAACCTGTGCGATATGTCAGGATTTTTGTCAGATCAATCACGTTTATTAGCCCACCTCCATCCAGTAACTATTTTTCCTGTTCGGAGTTAACTTTTTATGGTGATACATCGATTCCACAAGATTAAAAAAACGAAACAGATATGAAAAAAAATGAATAAGCTTCTTACATTAATGGTAACCCTGCTGGCAATCCTCATTGTTGGAATATCCTGCGACAGCATAAACGATATTCAGAGTGAATTTGCCGGTATGGAAGAAAAGGCCTATTTGGGGAAAGTGGATTCTCTTAAAGTACAGCCCGGATTTGGCCGTGCAAAAATAACATGGTATATCGGCACTGATCCGAAGATTGAACAAACAGTTATTTACTGGAATATGAGGCGCGATTCTATTGTTAAAGATTTTGTCCGCACTACTCCGGGTATACAGAAAGATTCAATTATTATTGAAAACCTGACCGAAAGTTCAATACTGTATGAGTTCCGCAATAAGAACAGTAAGGGGGGAATCATCATTGTATTCCTCAATTACTGTAACTGCCTGGGGTGAAAATTTTGCCAGCAATCTGTTTGAAAGAAAGCTGACAATGAGAGAGTATGACTTCGCTTTATCACAATATAAGTTAGGCTTATCCCCGGCAATAACTGGAGATAGTGTTGTCTATTCCCAAATAAATTATAAGGATAAAGACGGAGTCAATAAAACGGTAAAGATTGAAAGGAATACCGATATAATTGAGTTGGCCAACTTTCCTGATGGAGCAGAATTTCAGTTTCGGAATGTGTTTTTCCTGCCTCAGGGATTGGATACGGTTTATGGCAATTATCAAACGTTTAAAGCCCCCCCACTGCTAAATTCGAAAATGGGAAAAAAAATTATCTCTCAAAGGGAATATCTCCAGCAGATATTTTGAACGTGACGGGGATAAGCTGTATGAATGGAATGCCGATGGCGACGTGATTGTATATGCTTTGAATGAAGATGGTTCATTCTCTCAAGCCGAAACTTACTTATCGTTAGTGCCAAGGAGTAACTACAGGGAATTCTTCTTTTACAATGACGATAAGTTCATCTGTGTTAATACAGGTAATCTGGTGTCTATGCACCGGATTGTGGATGGACGGCTTGTTACTGTTAAAACGCCATCGGGAGCGGAAACTTTCGGTTCCAGCTTTAACATGATAAAATTCATACCGGCAAAAGGATTCTTCTATTCAATTGCTCCAACTACGGGGGATCTGCGTACCTGGTTTGCAAACAATGATGCAACATGGGGCTCCTCAAACGGGACTACGGTCACTAAAGGTTTTTTTTATGATCCGGTTATACTGTTTAATTATCAATACCTTGTATGTGTTGACCAGGATGGCTATTTATGGAGTATCCCAATCACAACTTCCGGAACGTTTGGAAGCAAGAATAAAATTGGTACGGGGGGGTGGAGTAAATTTGTAAAAATAATTAACGTTGGAAATAAAATATTAGGGCTAGATGCTAACGGCGATTTTTACGAATTTGATTTTAATGTAACCGATAATTATTGGATATTAGATTGAACGATTGATGTTGTTGTATTAAACTGACGTGAGTTCGGAATAGCTCCAATTTATATATCGTGGATATAAATGGGTTTAGGACTGAAGATTGAAATTAGGTATCTCATATATGGGTATTCAATTAAAAATTATGAAACGGTAAATAGTTGTCGCTATTCCGGCTTACGTCATTTGATCAAGAAATTATCAGTTCCGCGCGAAAAGTCTTTTTTTATCGCAAACAAATGAATATACATGTTGATATTCAATGTAATAGGATCGTCGCCTCTTTAGTGGGAAAATAAAAATTATTCACATAAATATTTACAGTATGATTGAAATGATGGTAAGAATTAAGAAAAGGTTGTGCCGACATAAAGTAAACCTCTCTTCAATCATTCAGATTCTTTTGGTTTCGATCATTTTTCCGGGTTGTGCCGGGATTATAAACAAAGGATCTGATGTACCACAATTTCAAACACGTGCCTTTGGGTGGATCCTCCGGGATTCAAAGACCGTGAAACTGTTGACAACCTGATTGAAAATGCCGTAAGGCGGGTATAAATACTATTCTGCCCGACATTATGTTAAGAGATGAAGTCTGGTTCAAATCAAAGAAATTTATTGGAAAAGTAAATGCTGATGATGAGTATGATCCACTTGCCTACCTTATTAAGAAAGCACATGCAGCTGGAATTATGGTTCAACCGTGGAGCTGCACTTATTATTCTAAACCCAGGCAACCGGACTGGATAAGTAAGCCTTTTATTGACAATAATTATGATCACGTATTCTTATCGGCAGCACATCCTGATGTAAATCCTTACCTGTTGTCGGTATTAGAAGAATTACTTGAATATGACATCGATGGCATTCATCTCGATTATGCCCGTTACTGGAATGCCGCTTTTGATTATTCGGAAACGGCAAGGTATCGTTTTAAGGAAACCTGCCATTTCGACCCCCTTGATTTTTTTTGATTATCCCGAACGGATTGTTCCTCCTGAAGAAGATAGGTATCCGGTCAGGATGTTATGTCCCGATGCTATCACTTCAAACGTGGCTACATTGGGAACGATTGAACGTAACCTTAACCGTACCGGTGTTGGATATGCCTATATTTCTGAAAAACCGGCCAATGTTGACGAATTAAGAACCCCGGGATTACTTATCATCTCCTTTTACAATAAAATGACCGCTGAAATGGGGGGGCAGGCACTGGACAGATATGTGAAAAGGGGGGGTGGCGATATAATCTGGATCTCTCCTGATAACAGCTTGTTTACAAATGAGATGTTAACGGGGCTTACCGGAGTATCGGGAACAAAGGGTTTCAAAACCGAACGGATAAACCTTCAGGTTTCGAATGTTATGTTCGGTCAATCTATTGATAATATGCAGGTTAGAATTGGCGGAAGCTCATTGGTTACCAGGCAGGCGAATGTAATTGCCCGATTGGACACAGGTGATCCTGTGGTGACAATCTGCGGAAAGAATAAAGGGAAGGTTGTACTGTTTGGTTTCCAGCTGATGTATAGTGATTCCCCGCAGGTGATGGATTACTTTAAGGATGCGATTACCGGGCTCCGGGAACAGGCCGGAATAAATGGTATCGACCCGATGGGTGAAAAACGTAAAGAGTGGATCGATTGGCGAGCCAGCCATCTTAAAGAGTTATTCCGTGAAGTGAACAGGATGGTGAAGAAAACGAATCCGAAATTGCTGGTCACAGCCGCTTCCGGAGTCGGACCCCAGCAATATTGCGGTATCTATCGCGACAGCAGGGATCTCCTGTCAGAAAATATTGTTGACTATATTTTCCCGATGAATTATACCGACAGGTTGGATATACTGAAAGATATACTTGATGAACAAGCACTTTATACACCTGGAGGAATGACGGAACGAATATTTCCGGGATTAAAACTCTATACCAGGAAAAATGACACCACTGTACCCATGGATGCTGAGATTGTTGATCAACAACTTAAAATGGTAAAACAGTACGGTTACCGTGGGTTTTGTCTGTTTGCATATTCCTATTTTTCAGACGAAATGATAGATGTGATTCAAAGATACAGCCAGTAATAGCGATATTGATCACACCTTACAAAATAATCGAAAATTGTAAATTTTTATATAGCTGTATAGCATCAAAAAAAACAATGTGTAATTTTTAATAAAAATAATATGAAAAGTAACAATATCAGTCGTCGCCGTTTTATAGGTACGGCAGCAGCCGCTACTGCAGGAGTTGCAGTTTCAGGTTTCAGTCCCGTTTTTGGAAATTCGAGAGAAACTTCAGATAAACTTGCACTTTTAGGTGGAACTCCTGTTAGAGGCAACAAGAAATGGCAAAGCTGGCCGCAGTGGGATGCTGAAAAGTTCAATCCCAGAATGAACGAAGTGATGGGTAACCGGGTTTGGTCACGTAGTAAAAAGGTTACCGAATTTGAAACAAAATGGGCAGAAATGCACGGTTCGAAGCATTGCCTCACGACGGTGAACGGGACCAACGCCCTGAGCGCCGCATGGATGCAATCAAATATCGGCCCGGGCGACGAGGTGATCTGCTCTCCCTATACGTTCAGTGCTTCGGTTTTCGGAATACTCTACAAAGGTGCCATGCCAGTTTTTGCAGACATTGACCCGGAGACCTTCCAAATAGATCCCAAGCAGATCATCAAGAAAATAACTCCGCGGACCAAGGGCATCCTGCCGGTTCATATTTGTGGCTATCCATCAGATATGCCCTCGATTATGAAAATTGCAAAGGAACACAATTTGTTCGTTGTGGAAGACGCATGTCAAGCACACCTTGCAGAAATTGGCGGCAAAAGAGTCGGAACTTTCGGCAATGCCGGGTGTTTTAGCTTCCAGGCATCGAAAAACCTTCCCATTGGCGAAGGAGGCGGAATTCTGACCGACGATACCGAATATTACGACCGCCTATATTCCTACCACAATTTCGGTTACGCATCGGGTTCGGTATCAGGGCAAATAAGTTCAATCACAGCACTTATTCTTGCTAACAAGATTCGTATGGCAGAGTACCAGGCTGTTATCGGATTGTGCCAGTTGGAAAAACTCGAAGAACAACACAAAATAAGGAACGAAAACGGAGCATACCTGAATGAAAAGCTCGCCGCTTATCCAGGTGTCACACCGGTAAAATTACACAAAGGGGGGGCAACTGCGGCATCATATTACATTTATGCTATGGTGTACAATCAGGATAAGCTTGACGGACTACCGCGTGAAAGGTTTATCGAGGCGCTCAAAGCTGAAGGAGTTCCGATGGGGGGGACAGGTTATCCGAACGATCCGCTTTATGGTCAACCGATGCTCCATGAGGTGTTCAAATCCGATATTTATAAAAAGTTATACACGGCAGAAGAACTGGATTTTGAAAAATATAAAAGAATAATCACTGTCCAGCTTTGATTAAAACGTATAACTCGGCGCTTTGGATGTGGAACGGCGGACTCATGCTCGGCTCTAAGTCAGATATGGATGACATCATTAACGCTGTTGATAAAATACATAATAACGTTGCGAAGCTCAAATAAGGGAAGCACCTGTTTATTTAAGGATAAGTATCTACAAACCTACGATAGTCCCTTCAAGGATTCTCCTTGCCAATTAATGGATGCCGGAGCCCTTGAGTGAGAAATATCTTTGTTGGGATTCTATCAGCCGATAATAGCAAAATGAAATAAAAACCAATGAAGAGATCAATAATATTTTTTTCTTTCTTGCATCCATAATAACAGGAACATTACACGCACAAAAGATAATAAAAGGGAAAGAGTCTCCCCTTGAGATTGCCCATACACGTAATATAGAAGTAAAATGGAAAGGGGGGGAAATTCTGATTTGCAGCGACTCTCTGTCCTGGATAACAGACCAAACGGTTGGTGACCACGCTGATACTTTTATGGTCACACGTGAAAATGGCTGGCAAACCGTTAATGTTTGGAATAGTAAAGCTGTTGCTCCATACCGCAGAGAGATGGGACTATCTCCTGACAGTAAGAAGATAGAGCTGACTTTTCAGGTACATCAGGATGCCCTGATGGACAGTTACCCTTCTCCAGACATTACTTATAAAATTCTGGTACCTGCTGCTACATTGGCAAATTCAACATGGGATGCTTTGACGGGACGTTCACAAAACGCCCGCTGGAGCAGCGGTAATTTTGATGTTGCCATGCCCGATGGGATTATCACAACCGGAACCCGGTGGATCACTTTCAACACCCCCCCGAAAGGAGCAATTACTTTCGATTTTAATCCGCACGGAGTTGGCACTTATTATGTAGCTGGTATAAATACTATGGTGGCGCAATGGACAGTAGCGAAAAAGGAGATGCAATTGAACTTTCATTTTCTACTTCCGCCACGCAATATGGTGGAGATCTAACTAGTAAGCTAACTCTTTTTGAGGGAGGTAAAATGATTATGCAAACCATCATGCAGCCACCTTTTATCACTATTTTTCGGAACTTAAGAAAGAGAAACTGTTCTCATTTAACGACAGGGCAGGTAATGATTTTACCAACGCTGGAACAACACGGTATGATTCCGGGGGGGCAGGTTATGGATGGCAAATTACCAAAGGGATCTCTATCGAAGGAGACGGGCGACCCGGGGGGGCATTATATGCCGCTTGCTCCTCTTCAAGCCCCAACACTTTTACTACCGATGGATTGCGCCCGGGATTATACCTTATCACAATAAAATCAAGCGCATTGCATAAGGGAAAGGGCCCTTTTTCTATCATATTCGACGGGGAACCAATTTACAATGACATTACAATTAACAAAGGTAAAATGTCAGAAATCACCCTTGTTCAATGGATAGAGGATGGTAACGCTGACATCAGTTTTGCAGGTGATTGGGCAGTCAGCGTCATTGGGTTTCAATTGTTTTTGCATCGTGAAGAAGATTATCAGTTCAGACGGGGGAACTGGTTGAAAAAAAGAGGGTTTTTGCCCGGGTATCCTCTTTGCAAATTATTACGACACTCCTCCTGTTTACGGTAAAGCGCTTGCATTTTCCTCGCTTGCGGGTGAGATAGGTGAATCGGCAGAGATACCCCCCCATTTCCGGATCTGGGTACGGCATTGCCAGATCAGCAGGCAAAGGAACTGGCCTGGAGGTTCAATAGCCCGTTGGGAACGATGGGGGGGCCTGACAACTGGGGGGGCACCTTTAATGAATTTAATACACCTGAAAAAAATCAAGAAAAGGTTAGAGCAGGTCAAAAACAGTGGAGTGAACGCGGTGATATTGAATGGGTTCCTTTCAAGACACACCTATTCAGCACATTTGAAACGGGTGGAGGAAAACATCAGGCAAACTGTGGAAATAGCTCATCAAAAGAGAATGAAGATTATCGATCACCAGGACCTCACCATCTTATGGAATGCCGATATGGGATTCCGGTTTCTGGCTGCAAATCCAGGTTACCTGCAGCATAATCATACCAATGGGTTGCCTACATGGGGGATTGTGTCCCGTAAATACCGATTTTAAGTATGGATACTTCTTCCCCCCCTATATCTCTGAGCATATTAAAAATACCAATATCGATGGTTTTATGCTGGATGAGACGGCGTTTCATTTTGCGAATTTTTGTAATTGCTCCCATTGCAGGAAATCATTTACCGATATTACCGGATTGGTATTGCCGGATGATGAAACCAATCCGCTGTTGCATAATAAATCATCAAAATTATGGAAAACCTGGATTGAATGGCGAAAATATGCCATGGCTCAATGGAGGATTGATCTGAGCAACCTTACTCACCGCATCAACCCTATTTTCAAACCTGGAATACTACTCTGAAGGGGGGTTTTTAGCCAATTCAGCCTCTTACGGACAGGGGGGGGACCTGCCCTTGAGTGCCAGGTCGAAAGACTTTTTAGGCACCGAGATCATGAGCCGCGACGTATGGGACGACTACCGTTATAATTTCACCAGCAGGAATATGTATAACAGTTTGAGGGAAACATACGGATCCCCCCCTGTTTTGGGCTGGTCTATCCAGTAGGAGTATTTAACTATGCACTTATTGGATGGGCGATGAACAATATGTTCGGACAAGTAACCTGGTCCTTGGTCGATTTTGAAGAGAATGAAAAGATGAATCCATATACTGGCTGGGAAGAAAATATGAATAAGGTAACATCTGTCCCCTATACCGATATTGCAGTGGTGTTTTCACGATCGACAAGGGATTGGTCTGCAAAAACACGGGCAATTATCCCAAAGAAATAATGGGAACCGGTCAATTCCTGGCTTCAAGGCATATACCCCATACTTTTATTCTGGATGATGCGATAACCAGTCAGGATATTTCGAGGTTCAGGGTACTGTTGGCACCGGGAATGGATTGTATTTCCGATGCACAGGAAAGTATATTAAAACAATTTATCTTTAACGGTGGCACCCTACTCCTTACGGGAGAGTCGGGAGTGCTGACACCGTACGGTGAAGTCAGGGATAAACGGGCATTTTGCGATATCCTCACCGAAAGACTCTTAGCTGAAACCACTAAAACAGATTTGATGGAAGTGAAATATGGCAAAGGGAGAATAATATATAGCATGGATAAAAGTATGATGAACGAATTTTGCCCGTCGATCAGAGATACCGATATGATTTACCGCTTTACCCCCCCTGATCCGAAAATAACTGCATTCAACGAAAGAATAATAGAGAATACGGTTGGAACGATGAAGTTCAAGTCGATATCAATTCCATCAAAAGTGCTTGTAACAGCTTATAAGGATACAGAAAAGGGCGCTGTAATGGTTCATTTGCTGAATGCTACGGGAGTAAAGTCAAAGCATGGTGATGTGCTTCCCCCCCTTGCTGCTCCAGCTTGGGAGCCGATCAATGAAGATATAAGTTTCGAGATTACATTGCCGTCTTTCAAAAAGGCTATTATACTTCGCCCGATGCGGAAGGACACAAAAAAAGTGGATGTTGAAAAAAACAGGAAAGAACCGTTACAAAGTTATTGTGCCCAGAGGCACAGTGGATAAATATGGTATTGTATATCTTCTTCAGGAATAATATATGAAACCGACATCGTTTAAAATAATCACCACTATTGATTGTGAATTAAATTCGCTTGAAATTCGACAAAAGTCGATTAATAATGATAAATGGTGAGTTCGTCAACAAAAGAACAATTCTCTTGTAGCTATCCTGTATTTTAACATTTTTAATTAAGAATAAAAATCACTCGGAAATTTGGACGTTGAAAAAGCATGAAAACAAACAGACGACATTTTTTTAAAACAGATAACAGCAGGAGGCATTGGCTTCGGTTTTATCCCCCCCGGCCTATATGCTGAAGGATCCATTTCAGATAGATTTGAAACCTTATCTAAGGGGGGACAGGAAGAAAACAATATTTTAATATGTGCGGTTACCGGGCTCCCAAGCTGGATATTGTACGTTTAGGATTTATTGGGATAGGGAATCGCGGTTATTCGAACCTGAATCATATGACCTTCCTGGAAGGCGTGCAAATAAAGGCGGTTTGCGATATTGTACAATTCCGTATTGACAGTGTTCAGCAGTTGCTTAGAAAACGGGGATTACCGGAAGCACAGGTATATACCGGAAGTGAAGATGCCTGGAAAAAAAGTATGTGAAAATCCTGATATTGATTTAATTAGTATTGCCGTTCCAAGAGGCCCGCTCCATGCACTCATATCTGTGTATGCGATGAAATGTGGTAAGCATGTGGCTGTTGAGGTACCAGCATATCCACCGTTGACGAGGCCTGGGAAGTGGTTGAGGTATCAGAGAAGACAAAAAAAAGCATTGCTACATGATGGAAAACTGTTGCTATGATTTCTTCGAGCTGCTAACATTAAACATGGCGCGGCAAGGATTTTCGGAGATATTATCCATGCCGATGCTGCTTATATTCATCACCAGTCAATTCATGAAAAGACAAAAGATTTAAACATGTGGCGTTTGGAAGAAAGCCAGCGTCATAACGGAAATCTGTACCCCCCCACACACGGATTAGGTCCCGTTTGTCAGATCATGGACATTAACAGAGGAGATAAACTGAACTACATGACCTCGATGTCTTCAAATGATTTTATGCTTGGGAAGAAAGTTTCTGAACTGGCAAAAAAACGATCAGTTTTATAAAAAGTATGATACCAACTCCTACAGAGGAAATATAAATACCTCTATAATCAGAACGGAGAAAGGGCGAACCATAATGCTTCAGCACGATACTACCAGTCCCCCGGGTCTATTCCCGTATACACATGATCAGTGGTACAAAAGGTGCTGCCCAAAAATATCCTGAGCCAGGCAGGATTTCACTTGGTAGTAAATGGCTTGATGATGAAGAGATGAATAAAATTAACGACCAGTATAAGCCGGAGATAGTAAAACGAATTGGAGAAATGGCCCAAAAAGTGGGGGGGCACGGTGGAATGGACTTTTTAATGACATGGCGGCTTATTGATTGTTTGAGAAACGGGCTTCCGATGGATATTGATGTGTATGATGCTGCTGCCTGGAGCGTGATTATTCCGTTAAGTGAAAAATCAGTGTCAAACCATTCAAAACCTGTTGAAATACCCGACTTTACACGCGGTGCCTGGAGAACAAATTATCCTGTGGACATATCCTTATTGGAAGGAAATACAACAACTATAAGATTGTAGATTAAGCAGATAAGATTACAAAACATATAGGTTATTTTTTTTATCAATTCGACAAGCAAAAAAAATTAATTGGTAAAAGCTATAATCTAAATTGTTATGAGTATGCACTATTTAAAAAAATAAGTTCATAATTATTCTTCAGAGGATATCGCTGTAGCTGCCTTATTTTTTTGAAAACGGCGCTATTGCCACTGTGGATTCCTATTTTGTATTCCGGATAACAGCAGTAAAATATTTTGAACTTTATGGTTCTAAAGGAAGTATTCTTGCCAGAAAAACAATTGGACAAGGTGAGTTTGGAGAAATAATTGCTTCTTGTTGCGAAGCTGCAAAAAGCAAGGAAGTTAAGGATATTGTCTAATATAAAAGTTTAAACACAAATCAATGGGAAAAAAAAGTATTAGCAATTTTTGCACACCCGGATGATGTTGAAATGATGTGTGCCGGAACGCTCTCTTTATTGAAAAATGCAGGTTGGGATAATCATATGGCAACGATGACTCCCGGAGATAAAGGCAGTGCCGTGCATACAAGAGAGGAGATAGCTTCCATTAGAAGATTAGAGGCCAAAACTGCCGCAGAAACTACAGGGGGGGCATCCTATTATTGTCTTGGCTTAGAAGATTTGTTTGTTTTTTTTACAATGAAGAATACATGTAACCATCGGCGGCATAAAAAAAATATTCACGGACTAATACCCACAACTTCCACATGGATGTTTGCACATAATGTATATAATCTGGTGAGTTATCTTGTATTCACTCTGTCAAACCCCGAAGCTCGTGATTGAAATATCCTCCGATGGGTCATTTCCCATATATTGGTTATATATTTACTTTTCGAATCGAAAATATACGATGTCTCGCTATCCCAGGTACTAATATAATATCAATGATAAATTTATATGGATAAATTGACGTTTTTTTGAGGGGAATTCAACGTGAAGATAGATTTATAGAGTAATTTATGTGATAAATTTGTAGTTGTAATTTATATTTTTTTTGTAAATGGCCTTGGGTTTATAAAAAAACATAGTTTTGTAAAAAAAGTTTTTTTATTATACAGGAATATAGTTTTCGACTAAGTAAGTGAAGTAAGATCTCATCACTATGTATGATGAAAGTAGAAAGGCTGAAAGCCGGCAGTTTATGAGAAAAATGAATTGAAACAACCTTTTAGGGTTACTTGTAAAATGGGTAAACAGATAGGACTCATTACTATTTAGAGCTTTAAATAATTGCTAATCAGTTAAATCAAATGTTTATGCGTAATATTTCAAAATTTTTATCAAGAAGAGGTTTTATCGCTAAGCTTTGTTTGTTTTTCATCTTTTTCCCCCCCTCTTCAATGGGATTTGCACAGTCTATTCAATTCTCAAAAGATTCGATCCCTGTGGTTGACGGAGAAGTTGTTTTTTTAGCTAAGTTTGAATACGAGTTAAATAAAAATGAGTTCTTTAGAAGAACATATTCTTATTTGAATGATAAGCTGGATCCGTATTCCGGTGCGTTTCTTATAAATAATGAAGATTCCACCATTTGTCTTATAACAGATTATCTCGAGATATCGTCTAATCCTATAGCTGTATTTGGCATGTATATAACCTATAACATGCACTTGACATATAATGAAGGAAATTGTACTATGGCTATCAGTAACATTTCTTATATGGAGAAGGGATATTTTGAATCACAGGAGAAAAGTAAACGCAAACTGAACATGCCCAAATACTCTGGAAAAGATATTATGGTCGATAAAAACTACACCAGGTTAATGACGCAAAACGCTTCAGGAAAAATTACAGAAGCAACAGTTGAAAGAGTTAATGAAATTATAAAAAAAATTTAGATTTATCTTTTATGAGAAAA
>JMBV01000139.1_pt1 | contig 28060 bp, 41 predicted proteins | sample 616531 | NCBI WGS metagenome assembly JMBV01 (sample SAMN02727904, study PRJNA239997) | anaerobic digester metagenome | biome: anaerobic digester; isolation source: mesophilic anaerobic digester inoculated with municipal waste water sludge... | place: Germany: Bielefeld University, CeBiTec ...
AAAAAAAATAATGAAAGCGCAGATGGCCAGGGGGGGTGCGGATTTTCAAAGCGGCGGTATTATGCAGCGGGCGAAAAGCCTGATTCCCCTGTTGGTTCCACTTTTCGTCAATGCCTTCCGCAGGGCGGATGACTTGGCCGTAGCGATGGAAGCTAGGGGGGGATACCGGGGGGGCGGGGGGGAAGGGCGCACCAAGTTTAAAGAACTGCACCTGCAGAGAATTGATGCCGCGGCCTTCGTACTGATGGGCCTGTTTGCGGTTGCCGTTGTCGTCTTCTTTTAAGGGGGGGTGCCCTATGGCTAGTTTTCGTTTGATTGTGCAGTACGACGGGACAGATTATGCGGGTTATCAAATTCAGCCGGGCGTGATTACGATCCAGGGTGAATTGGAACGGGCCTTAACTAAATTGGCCGGCAGCCCCGTTCGCATTGTGGCCGCCGGGCGCACTGATGCGGGCGTGCACAGCGAAGGGCAGACGATCAGCTTTCCCCGGGGGGGAGATTGACCGTACCCGCGAACAAACTGCCCTACGCTTTAAACGCTCTTCTGCCGCGGGATATCCGGGTTGTGGGCAGCGAAGTTGTGCCCTGTGGTTTCCACGCCCGCTATGATGCTCTGGAGAAGACATACAGGTATCAGATCTATGAAGGCCCGTTTCCCAACGTGTTTTGGCGGCGCTATGCCTATTGGTCCAAACATCCGTTGAATTGGGATCTAATTACCCGCTGCAGCCGGTTGTTTGTGGGCAGACATGACTTTGCGGCCTTCGCGGCCAGCGGCAGCAGCGTGCGGACAACCGTTCGCACCATGAAAGAGGTTCAAGTGGACAGCGCCGGGCCCTTGAAAACGGTCAGGTTTACCGCGGATGGATTTTTATATAAAATGGTGCGTAATTTAATGGGTACACTTTTGGAGGTTGGGCTGGGTAAGCTGACTTTAGAGGATGTGGAGGACATTATTGCCGGTCGCGATCGCACTCGGGCGGGGGGGCAACCATTGCGCCTGCGGGGCTGTTTTTGGAACGGGTAAAATATTCTTGACACCCAAAGCCCGGTGTTATAAAATGAAAGATGGCAATTTTGCTTTTATACAGCTTGTTTTGGCAACGTTCAGCCCCGTTCGTTTCCAAAATTGCTCAGACTAATTTTGGACACAAAGGGGGGGAAATCCCGAATGAAAACCTATGTAGCGAAACCGCAGGAAATTGAAAGAAAGTGGTACGTTGTGGATGCGGAAGGGCAAGTGCTGGGGCGGATGGCCGCCCAGGTAGCAGCAATCCTGAAGGGCAAACACAAACCGATTTATACTCCCCCCCACGTCGATACAGGTGATCACGTGGTGATTATTAACGCGGAAAAGTCCACTTGACAGGCAATAAACTGCAGGGCAAGAAGTATTTCCGTCACAGCGGGTATGTAGGCGGGATTAAATCGACTACCGCAGGCGAACTACTTAAACGCCATCCTGAGCGGGTTATTGAAAAGGCCGTATGGGGGGGTATGATTCCCCACAACCGCCTTGGCCGTCAGATGATTAAGAAGCTCAAGGTCTATGCCGGCCCCCGATCATCCGCATCAAGCGCAGATGCCGGAAAACCTTGAACTCAAATATTAAAACATGAGACCCTATGTGAAGGGAGGCAGACTGGATGAGTGCAGTTCAAATTACGGAAGCTAATTATGGAACAGGCAGAAGAAAGACATCTGTGGCCAGAGTCAGGATGATTCCCGGCAATGGCAACATAATTATTAATAAACGTGATCTCAACGATTATTTTGGGCGCGAGGTTTTGCGCACCATTGTCCGCCAGCCGCTGGTGCTGACTAATACGGACGGCAAATATGACGTGATCGTCAATGTGCACGGCGGTGGCACGACAGGCCAAGCCGGCGCAATTCGCCACGGCATTGCCCGCGCTTTGATTACGATAGATGCGGATCTGAGAAAGCCCTTAAAGAGGGCCGGGTTTCTCACGAGGGATCCGCGCATGAAAGAAAGAAAGAAGTATGGTTTGAGAGGCGCACGGAGAGCACCGCAATTCTCCAAACGCTAATTCTACAGATTGCAGCGAAGACCCCCCCTGCTTAGGCCGGGGGTCTTGTGTTTTCTCGTCTGGTTCGGGCATGGGTTCAGGTTCCGGGCTCGGCTCGGGTTCCGGCTCAGGTTCCTTTGGTTGTTCCGGGCTCGGTTCGGGTGAAGGCTCAGGTTCCGGTTCGGGTTCCGGCTCAGGCTCCGTTTCCTCCGGTTCCTTTGGTTGTTCAGGTTCGGGAGTGGGCTGTGGCGGAGGTTCCGGCTCTGGTTTTGGTAGCGGCACAGGTTTTTCCGGCTCCGGTGCGGGAGGTTTTACCTGCGGTTCCTGCGGGGGGGCCGGGTGGGCTTGACGGGTGCGGGTGGTAAGGTGGCCGTGGGTGTCGGAGGGGGGGGATGGCGCAGGGCGCCATGCCCGTAGGCTTAGTTCCTTTAATAAAGGCGTCTAATTCCACTTGGGGGCAGCGCTCGTTAGCCAAAAGCCCCCCCGTGAAGACATCTATCAAGATCTCCGTTTCCACATCGTCCGGTACCGTGAACTCCTTTTGTTCCCCCCCTTTCATCTCGCCCGTCACTGCCATGATGAACGCAGTCCAGATTGCGGCCGCCGCATCTTCGCTGTCCGCATCCTGCACAAAAACGCCCGTAAGAAGGTCAGGCGTATAGCCTATGGCCCATTGGCTTTTCCATCCTCGGCGGCAGTTACGTGCAAAGCGGCCTCAAAATCGAGGTCTTCCGCTTCCGCCCGGGGGGGAAACAGCATATTCGTCAATAAGTAAGCCTCTTGCTCTGTTAAAACGCGCTGCGAGGTTGATTTTTGGATGTTCAGGGCATTTCTGCCGTTGGCATCTTCAACCTTCGTTAAAACGACCGGTTCTATGTACAGCCCCCCCTCTTTGGCAGCGGGTAAGTAGGATGCTGTCAACTCTAATAGATTCAGCCCCCTGCTTTGTTTGACCCATGGCTAAGGCTAGCGTCTCATCGTCGGTGGCGAATTTATTCCGGTTTTTGCGCAAAGGATGCGAATTTGGCTGTGCCCAGTCGATTTAAAGTCCAGATCGCCGCATTATTCAAATCCATCCTTAACGCATGTTTCATTGTGACCGCGCCCCCCCAGTAGCGTTCATCCCGGTTGGCAGCTTCGAAATCGTCAAATTGGCGCTGCACATCTTCCACGAGATGGTTCATGGCCCAGCCTTCTTTAAGGCCGGTGGCGTAAAGCAGGGGCGCAGGCTGCCGCCCACATCTTTTTGCCCAGCGGTGGCCAGATTAGTCTTGTCCTTTTGAAAATCCAAACCGCCCACCATTGTCAAAATGTGGCCTTGCTCGGGGGGGTCTAAGCAAACCAGGGCCCCTTGCAGCCCATGTTCGGCCAGAATGTCCTCGGCCACTTTCTGCAGTTTCAAATCAAGGGTTGTTTCTATTTGCAGACCCCCCCGGCATGGACCCTTTCCCTGCCTAATTTGTCTGTGAGCAGATCATTGACATAATCCGCAAAAAAAATGGGCTTGGCCCGGAATGTGTTTTTGCTTGGCCAGCGGTTCTTCCGCCGCTTCAGAGCGCGCCGCTTGATTTACTTTGCCGTCTTTCTCCAGTTGGGCCAAAATCTCATTGCGCAGTTCTTGGGCGCGTTTGGGGCGCGTGAGGGGTGAGGCGCTATCGGGCTCGAAGGCCAACGCGGCTAAAAGTGCACTTTCGGCTAAGTTAACCGCTTGCACGGATTTGCCGAAGTAAACTTGGCTGGCCGCTTCCACACCCCCCCGGGTTTGCTCGCCGAAATCCGCGCGGTTGAGATAGATTTCGAGGCGTTCGTCAGGCGAATAGCGGCGGTTGAGGACGGTGGGCAGTAGACTGTACTGCAGTTTTTGCCACAATCCCTTGGGCTGCATAATTTCGGCCGCCAACCTAGCGGTTATAGTTTTGCCGCCCCCCCTGCGGTTTTTTTCCGCTGCCCGCACCGCCTCTTGGACCGAACGGGGAATTTTTTTCTAAGGGAACAAAAATACTGCCTTCCCCCCCTAAGCGTTTAATTAATGTGCCCCCCCGTTGGTCATAGAGGGCTGCCCCGGGCAGAGGCCTTTCTTCCTCGTAACGGGCCACCGCTTTGCCTGCCCGCATATAGCGGCTGCAGCAGTGCCAACAATCGCTAACACAATAAGAATAACAAGGACTAGCAAGAACTGTTTTCTCTTCATGGCGGTCCCTCCTAGCCCTTAGTATTGCCCCGCAATGGGCTTCCATGCACTGCGGCGGATCGGAAAAACAATGTTTTTTTGCTTTTGACAACCCTTTCCACCATGGCTTATAATTTAGGAGAGTACATCTTGGAGGGGGAAGTAAATGCCTAAAATTGTAGAAGCAACGGATGATAATTTTGAGGAAGAGGTACTGCTTGCGGATTGCCCCCCCGTTTTTGTGGATTTTTGGGCAGTATGGTGCGGGCCCTGCCGACAGATTGCTCCTGTTTTGAGGAGTTGAGCGAAGAATACGCGGGCAAAATTAAATTCGTGAAAGTCAACGTGGATGATGTCACCGAACCGGTGGGTACATATGGAATTATGAGCATTCCCACTTTAATGCTGTTTAAAAATGGAAAACCAATGGAGACACTGGTGGGTGTACAGAAAGCGCCCCCCCGCCTGCGGGAAATGCTGGACAGTTATTTATAGGTGGAGGGTAAAAGAGAAAACGGCAGCGTTAATTGGCTGCCGTTTTTGCATGCTTGCGATCTTCCCACCGGCTGAACAGCTCGTATATGGCGGGAATGACAAACAGAGTGAGGAAGGTGGATGTGATCAGCCCGCCCATGATGGTGGCCGCCAAAGGTTTTTGAAACTCGGCGCCGGCACCGATTCCCAAGGCGATGGGCAGTAGGCCGAAGATGGTCGTAATAGAGGTCATTAAGATGGGGGGCGCAGCCTGACCTGGCATGCTTGTACGATTACCTGCCGTATGGCTGATCCGGCTCTGCGCTTCTTCTGAGATTGATGTAATCCACAAGAACGATGGCATTATTAACGACGATTCCCGCTAGGACGATAATGCCAATGATGGACATGATACCAACGCTGCCGCCTACCGCCAGCAAACCCACTAAAGAGCCAATCAGGGCCAGCGGGATGGAGAACATAATAATCAAAGGCTGGCTGAAGGATTCAAACTGCGCGGCCATGACCAGATAAACCAGGGCTACAGCCAGGGCCAAAGCAATATTGAGTTCATCAAGGGATTCGCGAATCACCTCTTGCACACCGCCGACTGCAACGTGATAACCCGGGGGAATCTCCATTGTTTCAATAATTCTATCTGCCTGCGTACCGCATCAGTTAAAGAAAGATCATCCAAAAATCCGGTTACATAGATTACGGGCAGGCGATTGTTGCGCTGCATGAAGGACTGCACCGTGCCGATCACGGGTTCAACCACCTCGTTCAGCAGGATGGGGGGGTCCTTGCCCAGCTCGCCGATTTGGACGGGTGAGCTGATTTTTGAATACAGCAGATCATCTAAGGAGTTGATCGGTGTATCGGGCCGCAGCACAACCGGCACTACCTTGCCGTCAATTTCAATATCGGTGGCCTTAAGGCCCGCGGTTGAATAGCGCATACCCAGCCCCCCCACTTGGCCGGCGGTGAACCCCCCCAGGATGCTGCGGGAAGTATCTACTTTGAGGAAAAGGTCTTGGCTGGGCCTAAAGTGAGAATCCTGCAGATCGCGGAATCCCGGTTCCGCATTGAGCCCTTCCTTTAGAACTCGGGCTAACTGCAGCAGCACTTGTTCGTCTTCGCCCCCCCTAATTTGAACGGAAAGATTAGGCGTTAACAGCGTACCGGCGGCACCGAACAGGGAAGACTCCGATACATTGGCCCGGATCACGCCCCCCCGGCGGCCATAATGTTTTGGATCTCAAAAATGATCTGCTTTGACGATCGTTTGCGCTGCCCGTGGGGGGGCGAGTGAAATGTAAAACTCCGCATTTTCCAGACCCATCCCCCCCGTCATCAGGCTCATGACATCCATCTCGCCTTGATCTCCCGCTCGAATGGCGACACTTCTGACTTCCGGGATGCGGAGCAGATCTTGCTCAATCTTCTCAATGCTTGCCAGAGTGGTTTCCAGCGATAGGCCCGCGGGCAGCATCGCTTGCACCCCCGACAAAACCCTCATCGAAACTGGGCAAAAATTCCTGATCCAGCCTAGGTAGATGACTACCGAGATGATGACTAGTACGAGAACGATCGCTAAAATGGCAGTTTTTTTGCTCAGCGCCCTGTTGAGCAGCTTTCCGTAGCGAGCCTGCATTTTTCCGAAAACGGCGCTGCCTCCGCCTTTTGGCTGAGCAGCGGCGGGTTTTTCCCGCTTCAGCAGTTTCGCGGCGAGCATGGGTATGACCGTTAGGGCAACCAGGAGGGCGGCCAAGAGCGAATAGGAGATGGTCAAGCCCAACTCCTTCAACAGCTGCCCCGCAATGCTTTGCACGAAGATAACAGGTAAAAAAAACAGCGATTGTTGTTGTGGTGGAAGCGGTGATCGCGGCAGCAATCTCTCGGGCCCCATCTTCGGCCGCCTGCCTGATGGGCGCCCCTTCGCTTAAGTGGCGGTAGATGTTTTCCAAGACAACGATCGAGGAGTCCGCAAGCATGCCCACACCCAAAGCTAGGCCGCCCAGGGTCATTAAGTTTAGGGATAATTTAGAAAAATAAACAAGAACAAAGCTGGCAATGATGGAAACGGGAATGGACAGGGCAATAATGAACAGGCTGCGGAAGCTCCTCAGGAAGATCCAGAGCACAACTATTGCCAAGAGTCCTCCAATAATGCCGCTGGTGGCTAAATTGCCAATGCTTTCATTAATGAACAGGGACTGATCCGTAATGACCGATAGCTGGAGGTGGGGGGGGTGGTCCGCCTCAATTTTATGCAGCGTTTCCTTGACCCGCTGGGCCACTCGCACCGTGTTAGCCCCCCCGCTTTGGCGCATTATCTGTATGAGCACCGCGTCTTGGCCGTTATACCGTGTGATTCCATCTCTTGGTTCAATGTGAGTGCTTACTTGCGCAATATCACCTAAATAGGTGAGGGAGGGTATTAGGCCCCCCCAAAGCTTAGAAGGCCGCTGCTTTGCCGCATACCCACAATAATACGTTCTAATTCTTCCACGCTGTTGATTTGACTGCCCGCTCGCGTCGTGTAGCGGGAATTTTCCGCGGTGACCGCCCCTCCGGGTACCACGATATTTTGATAAGCGATGAGCTGCTGTAAAATGACGGGTGTAAGGTTGATTTCATTTAGGTACTCGGGATCAAACAGCACTTGGATTTCTTCTTTACTGATGCCGAGCAAACTGACCTGGGCCACGCCGGATAATTGTTCAATCTGGGGGGGCCTGATGCGCTGCAGCTGATCAGATAGTTCCAAAGGCGAGAGCCCCCCCTGCGCTTCTACACCGATGAGCATTAAGGGGGAAATCATTGGGATCGATCTGAGCCACGATGGGTGACTGTACATCTTCGGGCAGGGCCATGACCGCTTGCGCTAAGCTGTTGCGAATGCTGTCTAGAGCCGTAATCATATTGGTACCCCCCATTCAAACTGCAGGACTACAAGGGAGACCCCCCCTCCATGCTGAATGAATTCTGTTCCCTAAGGCCGCCCACGCCCGCTAACAGCCCTTCAATGGGGGGGATGGTAATATCTTGTTCGATCGTCAGCGCCGAACCGCCCGGATGGAGCGTGACCACCACCGCCACCGGGAAATTTAAGTTAGGGAGTAAATCGATGCCTATTTTTTTGCAGGGAAATAACTCCGAATAAAAGGGCAATAATAACAAGTACAGTAATGGCAACAGGTCTGCGGATGGCCAACCGTGATAGTTGCATTGAAATCCTCCTTAAGCTGAACGCATGCAAATTCTAACTATTATACTTTCTGGACCGGATAGTGTTATCCTGCCTTGCCATAGGAAAGGAAAGATGGGTATGAACAAAACGCGTCTTAGGGCCGCGGTGTGTATCCTGCTTATCCTCGGCATATTTGGGGGGGCCGTGCTTTGGTCGCAAGGCCTGATGGGGGGGCCGCGGCCAAAAGAGGTGGAACCGGAACCGGAGCAGGAACTGTCCGGTTGGCGAGCTGACTATTCTCCTTCCGATTTGGATTTGTTAGCCCGAGTGGTGAGGGCAGAAGCCCAAGGTGAGCCCTATGACGGCCAGGTGGCGGTAGCCGCGGTCGTTTTAAACAGGGTGCGCCACCCTGAATTTCCCAACACAATTCCCGGTGTAATTTATGAACCGCGGGCCTTTACGGTCGTTACCAACGGCCAAGTCAACAAACCGGCGGATGAAAGCGCACTGCAGGCGGCCCACGCCGCTTTAAACGGCCTGGATCCTACCGGCGGGGGGGCCCTCTATTTTTATAACCCAGCCAAAACGCGGGATCGGTGGGTGCGCAGTCGGAACGTTTTAAAAACGATCGGCGAGCATATTTTTGCCGGCTAGAATAACACAATAGGGGGGGTGGGCGATCTGAAACGATTGATCGTGATAGTGTTCGCCATCAGCCTGGTGGCTGTGGGGGGGTTTGCCGCGGGGGGGCAATCTTATTTGGCCGGCCTGTACCGGCGCCAAGCAGAAATGGGTTACAGGCGGGCTTTAACGGAGTTTGCCACGCATATACGGGCCTTAAGTTCCGAACTGAACCGGGCCCGGGTTGCACGCGGTATCGAACAGCGCGGCCTAATCGGTTCCACCGTTCGCCGCTTGGTCTATGCGGCACAGGGCAATTTGGGCGAGCTGCCCCTAGGCACTGTGCAGCTGGAGCGGGTAGAACGCCTGCTGGGACATATAGCGGCCGAAACATACGCTTACCAGGATGGCGAAGAAAGACTGCCGGGGGGGTTTACCAACAGATCGAATATGTCAGCCACGAGCTGCAGGCACTGCTGCGCGAAAAAAAACGAAAGAACCGGCGTTGGCCGCCCGGGCGGTGTTTCCCCCTACTTGGGCCGCCTTGGCCGCGATTAATGATGGGTTGGAAGAATTGAAACTGCCCCCCCAGCGCAGCGGTGAAATTTCCGGAGCAGAAATCAGCCGAGAAGAGGCGGTGGCCGCCGCCGCCGCATTCAGCCCCCCCATTGAAGGCCTTCGGTTTATTGTGACCAACGAAAGCAAGGGCGCGATTCCGGCCTATACGGTAGAAGGAAAAGATGAGGGGCAGCATTTAATTTTGGAGGTCTCCCGCCGGGGCGGCCTTGTTCTTTGGATGACGGCAGTGCAGGAGCAGTCCGGGCAAAACCGGTTATCTTTAGGTGAAATGGCCGAACTGGGGGGGCAGGCGTTTTTGGCGGAGAGAGGCTTTCCGTCTGTTCAGGTCACAGATGCCCAGGTACTGCAGAATCGGGCCTTATTTACCTATGTCCCCCCCAAGCGGGAAGGCATTCTGCGCTATGCGGAACCAATTCGAGTGCAGGTGAGTGGAGATAGTGGAGCCATTGTGGGCTTTTGGGCCGCTGCCTATCATTTGGCTCAAAGCAGGCCCGGGCCCGAAAAACCAGCGGAAACGATCCAAGAGGCCCCCCCTTGGAGCGCTGCGGAAAAGGTTAGGGCGGGGGCAGAAATTCTCGATCAAAATCGGGCCTTAATCCACGATCGGCAGGAACGGGAGATTTTAGTGGAAAGGCTTGGCGTGCGCTATCAAGAGCAGTATTACCTAATCTATCTGAATGCGCGCAGTGGGGGGGAGGAAGAACGGATCGTTCCGGTCACATCGCCTCAATTCTTTTAGCGATGATGCTGGCAATCTGCTGCGGATCGCGCCGGGAAATTTCCCCCCCCGTTATTAAAGGAGGGGGCTGCCGTAGATCACCTGCCCGTATTTTTTTGTAGATGTTTTCAAAGACAGTCACATCAAGCAATCCCGTTTCATCTTCTAAAGTTAAAAAAAACGACTGTGCGGCCGCTGCGGGTGGGGGGGCCGGTGGGGGGGCCGGATTACCAAGCCCGCTACCTGCACCTCAGTCCCTGCAATCTGTTTGCCGCCTCCGCGGTTGTGAGCACTCGTTGGGGGGGCAGTTCGGGCCGGAAAAAGTTAAGAAGATGCCCTTGGGCAGTGAGGCTCAATACATTGTATTCTCGCAGCCAGCGCTCAGGGGGGTAAAATCTTCAATTTTGTGCCCGGTAGGGGGAATCTCCAGAAAGAGGCTCCCCCCCCTTTCGTTTGGTACCAGCGGGGCAGATCCCAAAGCAGGGCTCGGCGGTTTTCGGAAAACCAGTCAAAGGCCCCCCCGGCTAAAATTAAATTTTCGGCCACATCCTTGCTGACATGGGTACGGTAAATAAAATCGTGGACCGATGTGAACGGCGCAACCTTTCTGGCCTCAATTATGGAGTCTAAAAAGGACTTTTCAATGCCCTTAACTTGTTTTAGGCCGATGCGGATCGTTTGGGCGGCAGCGGTAAAATCGACTTTACTCACATTTATCTGCAGGGGGGGCAGGATCTCAACCCCCCGCAGGCGGGCCTGCACACATAATGTGTTGGGGGGGATAAAACCCATGGGCTGCTGATTTAAGAGCTCCGCATAAAATTGGGCGGGGGGGTAATGTTCAATTAAATAAGCGGTGCGGTAGGCGGTATCGGCAAAAGCCGCGGCGTGTGCCTCGCAAAACCGTAGCCCGCGTAACCGACGATGTAAGAAAAATAGTCTCGGCCGCATCCGGATCGATCCCCCCCTTGGCCACCGCCTTTTTGATGAATTCTGCGCCGATAAGATCCATTTCTGCTTGAGAACGAAATTTGGTCATGGCCTTGCGCAAACGGTCCGCCTCTCCGGGCGTAAAACCAGCCATTTCGGTGGCAATTTCAATTACCTGCTCCTGGTATAAAACAACTCCGTAAGTGGACGCCAGAATCTTTTCTAATTTGGGGGGGTGAATGTAAGTTACCTCTTCTCGGCCGTGGCGGCGGGCCAAAAAGGGATCCACCATATTGCCCTTAATGGGGGGGCCGGGCCTGATTAAAGCCACACTGGCCACAATGTCCTCAAAACGATCGGCCTGCAGTCGAGACTGCAGGCTGCGCTGGGCGGGGCTTTCCAACTGGAAAACGCCTACCGTATCTCCCCCCCTCCGCAGCCTGGCGTAGGTGGCCCGGTCATCGGCGGGAATGCGGTTGTATTCCAGTTCGGGCCGGGATTTTTCCACATCGGCCACAGCTGACAGAGTGCGCAGGGAGAGCAGGTCGATTTTAATTAAACCTAAATCTTCAATAGTGTGTTTGTCAAATTGAGTGATTAAAACACCCTTGGGTGAAGGCTGCAGCGGGGTAACGTCAGTCAAAGGCCTACCGCTCACTACCAGGCCGCCTAAATGGGTGCCAATCTGGCGGGGGGGGAAACGATTGATCGCAGCGCAGTAGTGAAGAAGCTGTGCGTATTTTCTCGGTGTAGGGGGGGGTGGTTTTTTTAATTCGGGCAGCTTGGTGATGAGTGCTCGGATTCCGTCTGCGGGGGGGATGCTAGTGATGTTTTTTTGTCAAAGCGCCCAATTCGGCCTGAGAGTAACCGAATGCCCTGCCTAAATCTCGCAGGGCAGAGCGGGCGTGGTAGGTTTGGAACATGCATACTGACGCTACTTTCCCCGTTCCATAACGTTCGTAAACATAATCAGCCATTTGATCTCGGTAGCGGGCATCAAAATCAATGTCTATATCTGGTTTTTGGGCCCGTTCCAGGCTTAAGAAACGTTCAAAAAGCAGGCCGCGCCCAAAGGCATCCACATTGGTAATTTCTAAACAATAGACGACGACCGAATCCGCGGCGGAGCCTCGGCCCGCATAGCGGATCTTTTGTTTTTGCGCGTATTGGACAAGATCCCAAACCGTTAAAAAAAATAATCGGCCACATCAAGCTGCTCAATAATGTTCAATTCATGCTCAATGCGGCGGCGCAGCGGGGCGGTGATTGCGGGGTAGCGCCGCCTGGCTCCGGCCCAGGTTAGTTCAGTCAAAACCCTAATCGCTTTCCCGGGATTTTCTGTGGGGGGGAAATAGCGGGGGGGAAAAAGGTTTTGTTCAAGATTTAAAGCAGGTTCACAGCGTTCCGCGATCTTTAAAGTGTTGGCCACAGCCTGTGGAAAAGCGGCAAAGCGCTCTTTCATTTCAGTGGGCGAGGCAAAATAGTTTTCGCCGTTTAAAGGCCGCTCCGGATCAAGATCGCGCAGCGTGCTTTTCGTGCGTATGCAGATTAAAAGGTCATGAATGGGAAAATCCGCCTTAGCCAGATAATGGACGTTATTTGTTGCTGCGAGGGGGGGAATGCTGAGTTCTCGGCTGAGTTGATACAGCAGGCCAAGCAGGTGCTTGGTGAAGGGCAGAAAAGTATTGATCATTTCCAGATAAACCCGATCCCTGCCAAAGATTTCCCGCAAGCGCAGCGCTTCGCGCTTAGCCCGGGCATAGTCTTTGCGTAAAAGGGCGAGGGATACCGCGGAGCGGTGGCAGCCGCTTAGCGCAATAAGATTTTGTCCGTTTTCTCGCAGCGCCTGCCAAGAAACGCGGCATTCCGTTTTGTTGGCATAACCCGCGGTCAAAATGCGGCAGAGAGAGCCGTACCCCCCCGCTTCGTTTTCGGCCAGCAGAGTGAGGTGGCTGCCGTCTGCCAGCGTGATTTCCGCACCCTGAATCGGTTTGATGCCCAAAGAAAGGGCCGTTTTGTGAAATTCCACTGCCCCGCTTAAATTATTGTGGTCCGTTAAAGCGACCGCGGGCATGTTCCAGCGCGCGGCCTGTTCCAAAAGGTTTTGGATGGGGGCTGCCCCATCTAAAACGAATAGGGGAATGGACGTGTAAATGGACAAACACCTCTCTGCCTCCCCAGTTTTAGCAATTTCCCAAACGGTATAAAATCCAGCGTTCTTCCCGGGGTAGGTAGTGCAGTTCACAAAGGGAATAGTCGGTGCTCACTTCGTAGACGAATAGCTCCGGCTCCTGCAGCCACCACTGCCCCATCTCGCGCCAGTGGTTGAGGATGTATTTGATCCGGTAAGGGCGCTGATAATAAAAGGCGGCGGGAAAATTATTTTCCCGGCTAAGTTCAACGGGTTGATTAATTAGCTTGCTCATTTTTAAATTGCTCCTTCCAGATCAGTAAAAAAAACGCTCCCGGCGGGGGGGCAGCTCCACACCTATTTGGGCAGGCAGGCGGGGGGGGAGGGGGGGTACGGTTTTAGGGGGGGCGGCCCGCTCCACAAACATCGCAAGTTGGGTGGGAGAAGTCTCCTGCAGCCCGGCCAGGCGCACTGTCAGGTGGGCTATGGGTTTGGCGGGCAGCAGACTCTGCACGGCCCGTTTGAAAACCTGCCACTGATCAGCCGCCTCTTTGAAGCGGCGCTCTGTGCGTAAAAGTTCCCCCTGTTCTGTGCCGATTTCCAGTTTTAGCAGGCCGGCCGCGCGGTTTTGCCCCCCCGCAGGGAAGCGGCTAATTCCTGCAGGCCTTGCTCAAGGTAGGGCAGAAGTTCGCGGGGTGTTAAAGGGCGTAAAATCCGTCTAACACGGTGCAGTCCAAGGACCAGCTGAGTTCTGTGACATCCCGGCTGCGAATGCTCATGTACGGTAAGGAAGCAAGCAACCGAAAACAAGAGATAGACCGCCAGCACTACACTATTCCGAACCAAAGACCAAAAGATAAGCATTGTGGGAAAATCTAAACTTTTGGATTTTCCTACAATGCCAACTACGGCGGAATCCCTCCCACTCCTTATATCTTTCTGTATACATTGAATTTGTATTTAGTAAAATGCAGACAACACCACGGATCGGCTTTTGGTTGGACAATTCCAACCAAACACCGCAGCAGACAGCAGAAAACATTCTGAACGCTAGGAAGCCGGTATGATTGTTACATATAAGGGGGGGAAGAAAAATTTCTTTTAGATACTTGTTTTCCTAAAACTGATGTGATATAATAGTTTCATTCCAGAAAAGGAGTAAAAAAATATGCGGCAAGGTATTCTTAAATAAAACTATAATCAAATAGTGGGAACAAAGGATTATGATAGTTCCTTTTGTGGGGGGGGCTTGATTTTTTTGTACCCAATTTAAGAATACTTTTGCCTTATCAATTTTGACATATCCAAAAAAAACAGCAGTCACAAATAGGTGTATGCTGTATATGTGTATGTCCGCAACTTATAATCCCCCCCAGTGGTAAAAGTATTTTACTGCTGGGGGGGATTTTTATGCCCTTTGGGGGGCTGTAAAGGGAGGACAATCACATGAAAATAATCAATATTGGAATTCTTGCCCATGTAGACGCTGGAAAGACGACCTTGACGGAGAGCCTGCTATATGCCAGCGGAGCCATTTCAGAACCGGGGGGGAGCGTCGAAAAAGGGACAACGAGGACGGACACCATGTTTTGGAGCGGCAGCGTGGGATTACCATTCAAGCGGCAGTCACTTCCTTCCAGTGGCACAGATGTAAAGTTAACATTGTGGATACGCCCGGCCACATGGATTTTTTTTGGCGGAGGTGTACCGCTCTTTGGCTGTTTTAGATGGGGCCATCTTGGTGATCTCCGCTAAAGATGGCGTGCAGGCCCAGACCCGTATTCTGTTCCATGCCCTGCGGAAAATGAACATTCCCACCGTTATCTTTATCAACAAGATCGACCAGGCTGGCGTTGATTTGCAGAGCGTGGTTCAGTCTGTTCGGGATAAGCTCTCCGCCGATATTATCATCAAGCAGACGGTGTCGCTGTCCCCCCCGGAAATAGTCCTGGAGGAAAATACCGACATAGAAGCATGGGATGCGGTCATCGAAAATAACGATGAATTATTGGAAAAGTATATCGCAGGAGAACCAATCAGCCGGGAAAAACTTGTGCGGGAGGAACAGCGGCGGGTTCAAGACGCCTCCCTGTTCCCGGTCTATTATGGCAGCGCCAAAAATGGCCTTGGCATTCAACCGTTGATGGATGCGGTGACAGGGCTGTTCCAACCGATTGGGGGGGAACAGGGGGGGAGCGCCGCCCTATGCGGCAGCGTTTTCAAGGTGGAGTATACAGATTGCGGCCAGCGGCGTGTCTATCTACGGCTATACAGCGGAACGCTGCGCCTGCGGGATACGGTGGCCCTGGCCGGGAGAGAAAAGCTGAAAATCACAGAGATGCGTATTCCATCCAAAGGGGAAATTGTTCGGACAGACACCGCTTATCCGGGTGAAATTGTTATCCTTCCCAGCGACAGCGTGAGGTTAAACGATGTATTAGGGGACCCAACCCGGCTCCCTCGTAAAAGGTGGCGTGAGGACCCCCCCCTCCCCCCCATGCTGCGGACGTCGATTGCGCCGAAAACGGCAGCGCAAAGAGAACGGCTGCTGGACGCTCTTACGCAACTTGCGGATACTGACCCGCTTTTGCGCTGCGAGGTGGATTCCATCACCCATGAGATCATTCTTTCTTTTTTTTGGGCCGGGTGCAGTTGGAGGTTGTTTCCGCTTTGCTGTCGGAAAATACAAGCTTGAAACAGTGGTAAAGGAACCCACCGTCATTTATATGGAGCGGCCGCTCAAAGCAGCCAGCCACACCATCCATATCGAGGTGCCGCCCAACCCGTTTTGGGCATCCATCGGACTGTCTGTTACACCACTCCCGCTTGGCTCCGGTGTACAATACGAGAGCCGGGTTTCGCTGGGATACTTGAACCAGAGTTTTCAAAACGCTGTCAGGGATGGTATCCGTTACGGGCTGGAGCAGGGCTTGTTCGGCTGGAACGTAACGGACTGTAAGATTTGCTTTGAATACGGGCTTTATTACAGTCCGGTCAGCACGCCGGCGGACTTCCGCTCATTGGCCCCGATTGTATTGGAACAGGCATTGAAGGAATCAGGGACGCAACTGCTGGAACCTTATCTCTCCTTCACCCTCTATGCGCCCCGGGAATATCTTTCCAGGCTTATCATGATGCACCGAAATACTGTGCCACCATCGAAACGGTCCAGGTAAAAAAAGGATGAAGTTGTCTTTACTGGCGAGATTCCCGCCCGCTGTATACAGGCATACCGTACTGATCTGGCCTTTTACACCAACGGGCGGAGCGTATGCCTTACAGAGCTGAAAGGATATCAGGCCGCTGTCGGTCAGCCGGTCATCCAGCCCCGCCGTCCAAACAGCCGCCTGGACAAGGTGCGCCATATGTTTCAGAAGGTAATGTAAAGATACATAATCGTCAAGACGGCAACAATCAGAAGTTATGGAGGGTAACAATGGAATATAGTAAGGAAGATTTAATGGAAGCAAAAAGCAAATTTGGGGGGGAGTGGGAGAGAACATGGGAACAGAGGAAAGTAAAAAAATCTGGGAGGAGAACGCACAATTTTGGGATAATGCAATGGGTGACGAATCTAATGAATTTCACAGAGAGGTAGTGCGTCCCAAAGTAACGGAACTTCTATCTCCTAATCCTGCGGATTACATTTTGGATATTGCGTGTGGCAATGGAAATTATTCTTCGTATCTTGCACAAAGAGGCGCTTCGGTTGTCGCTTTTGATTACAGCAAAAAAATGATAGAATTGGCTAAAAGACGGCAATCACAATATGCAAAACAAATTGAATTTTGTGTGGCGGATGCGACCGATAGAAAAAGTATATTAGAATTAAAAAGAAATCGAGCCTTTACGAAAGCAGTTTCTAATATGGCAATTATGGATATTACGGATATTGAACCACTTCTTATGGCTGTTTATGAACTGTTGCAGGAAAGCGGAATTTTTGTCTTTGCAACGCAACACCCTTGTTTTGTCACGTTGACTGAAAAATATATGACACCGCACAGTTACTATGATATAGCGATTGAAGGGCAACCGAAAGAGCAGATTTATTATCATCGTTCCATACAAGATATTTTTAACCTTTGTTTTAGAGCTGGATTTGTCATTGATGGATTTTATGAAGAATGTTTTAAAACCAACAAAGAAATTCCTATGGTAATGATAGTAAGGCTTAAGAAGGTAAAACGTGATAGCTTAAAATAAATTCAAGTTTGTCGGGTAAATAGCAAACCCAGCCGAGCCAGTCAACGGTCAAGATGAACGGCGCATATGCGCAGCCGTTGACAGCCCCGCCCGCCTTTGCTGGTAGGCAATCAAGGGGGGGCGACAGCAAGAAGTGCCACCGCCCCGCACTATTATTCAGAAAGGGGGGGAATTTCCATGACCGACCAGATAGCCTATCAAGAATATATCCAGCGCAGGTACAACGCCTTTTGCAAGACTGTTATCCGCTGTGCCGCCTTGGACAAGATTTTGAAGCTTAAACGGCAATGGGAACGGCAAGTTTCCCTTGACTATCTGATGAACGAGAAGTTTGTCCAGTTTGCCGCGTCGGAGCCGGACGAGGAATACCCATTTACCGTCTGCGGTCAGACCGTCCTGCTCTGCAACGCCGCCCTTGCCGACGCGATCTCTGTTTTGCCGGAGCAGACGCGGGAAGAAATCCTGCGCTATTACTTTCTGCGCCAGCCGCAGCGCGTGATCGGCGCGTGTATTGGCCGGTCACGCAGCACAGCGGGGGGGCGGCATATCCAGCTTGCCTTGCAGCGGCTACGCGAAGAAATGGGGGGGTGAGCCGGTATGAGTAGACTTCTCCCCCCCTATGAAACAATCCTCAAAGCCCGTGAGGGCGACCCAGAAGCCGTGAACGCTGTCCTGCTCCACTACGCCGGATATATCCGCTATTTCTCAAAAGTGAACGGGCAGGTCAACGCCGAGGTGGAGGACTATGTAAAGCAGCGGTTAATTGACTGTCAATTCAAGTTCCGGCTTGACGAACCACCGGACAAGTCATAAAAACTGAATACCAGCCGCCACCGACGCGGCCAGCGAAAGCAGTAAGTCTTGAAAAGATTTACTGCTTTTTTTTGTTGTCCGGCTCCGCTCCCGGCCATTTTGCCCCCCCTGCCGGTTGTAGTAGTAAGCGAGGAGGGAATTTTTCTGCCCTGGTGTTTGGCATTTGGAGCATTTACCCGTAGTAGAGGGCAAAGAGAAAGGATTTCTCCAACACCGGGTAGAAACCACTGCGTCCGGTGTCATTTTAGCGAAAGCGGGCAGGAATGCCCTTTACAGGATTAGTAGTAGCAGAAAAGAGAAACAAACTTTTGTGGTTGCAGTTTTCCAAAAAAAGTGGCGGACGGAAGTGAGAGAAAGTTTGCAGTCACGGAGAGCAAGTTTCTACCACGGTGCCAAAATCCGCAATTCTGCAGTTTTGCCCCCCCTCGCGGGAAACTTGTTGGGGAGTGCCTTCCCCCCCAAACCCTGCTCATGCGCCCTTACGGGCGAGAAAGGAGGTCACACCATGCGAAAGAAATACAACACGCCCCCCCACCGCAGCCGCGTTGTGAAAACCCGGCTGTCCGAAGATGAGTATGCCGACTTCACAGCGCGGCTTGCGCCCTATGGTATCAGCCAGTCCGAATTTCTCCGGCAGGCGATACGGCGGGCGACCATACGCCCGGTTGTCCATGTGTCGTCGGTCAATGACGAGTTGCTTTCCGCTGTCGGGAAGCTGACAGCCGAGTACGGCAGGATCGGCGGCAACCTCAATCAGATTGCCCGGTATCTGAACGAATACGGCGTACCCTACAACACCCTTTCCGGCGAGGTACGCGCCGCCATATCCGACCTTGCCGTCCTCAAGTATGAAGTCCTCAAGAAAGTAGGTGACGCGGTTGGCAACACTCAAGCATATCAACTCTAAAAACGCCGACTACGGAGCCGCCGAGCAATATCTTCTCTTTGAGCATGACGAGTTTACCATGAAGCCCGTCCTTGATGAAACCGGCAGGCTTATCCCCCGCGAGGACTACCGGCTGTCCACGCTGAACTGCGACGGGGGGGAGGATTTTGCCGTTGCGTGTATGCGGGCCAATCTCCGCTATCAGAAAACCAGCGGCGGGAAGATGTGAAAAGCCACCACTACATCATCAGCTTTGACCCGCGGGACGGGCCGGACAACGGCCTGACCGTAGACCGGGCGCAGGCGTTGGGGGGGAACAATTCTGTAAAGAGCATTTTCCCGGCCACCAGGCCCTTGTCTGCACCCACCCGGACGGGCATAACCACAGCGGCAACATTCATGTGCATATCGTCATAAACAGCCTGCGGATTGAGGAAGTGCCGTTCCTGCCCTACATGGACAGGCCGGCCGATACGAAAGTCGGCTGCAAGCACCGATGTACCGACGCTGCCCTGCGCTACTTCAAATCCGAAGTCATGGAGATGTGCCACCGGGAGGGGCTTTATCAAATCGACCTCTTGAACGGCAGCAAGAACCGCGTCACCGACCGGGAGTATTGGGCGCAGAAAAAGGGACAGGCCGCGCTGGACAAGCAGAACGCCCCCCATGATTGCCGATAGTATCACGCCCCGGCAGACCAAGTTTGAAACGAACAAGGAGAAGCTGCGGCAGACCCTACGGAAAGCCCTTGCCACCGCCGCCAGCTTTGACGAGTTTTCCTCTCTGTTGCTGCAGGAGGGTGTGACCGTCAAGGAGAGCCGGGGCGGCTTTCCTACCTCACGCCGGACAGGACAAAGCCAATTACCGCCCGGAAGCTGGGCGACGATTTTGACCGCGCCGCTGTCTTTGCCGTTTTAGAGCAAAACGCCGCCAGAGCAGCCGAAGCGCCAGCCAGATCCCCGATCCCCACGCACCATAAAAGACCGCTTGCAGGTTGCCAGAGCCGAGATAGCCGCCCCCCGAAACAGGACGGAGTGCAGCGGCTTGTGGACATTGAGCAGAAAATGGCCGAGGGCAAAGGCCGGGGGGGCTATGAACGCTGGGCGAAGATACACAATCTGAAGCAGGCCGCCAAAACGCTGTCCGTCTACCAGCAATACGGCTTTACTTCCCCCCCGGAGCAGTTAGAAGCCGCCGTTGACACCGCCTATCAGAAAATGCGCCAGACCAGCGGCGAACTGAAAGCACTGGAAACGAAGCTGCAAGGGAAAAAGAAGTTGCAGCGGCAGGTGTTGGCCTACGCCCAGACCAAGGCGCCCGCGACGGGCTGCGGGCACAGAAATCCGAGAAAGCCCGCGCCGCATACCGGCAGGCCCATGAGAGCGATTTATCATAGCCGACGCAGCAGCCCGGTATTTCAAGGCGCATGGCATTACCAAGCTGCCCGCCCGGAAAGCGTTGCAGGCCGAGATCGAGCAGCTTATCTCCGAGAAAGACGGCCTGTATAACACCTATCACGAACAGAAACAGCGGTTCAAGGAGTTGCAGACCGTCAAGCGGAACATCGACCAGATTTGCGCCGGGACGAGCCGCACCGCAGAAAGGAGCAGAGCCATGAGCGATAACCTGCCCCCCCACATGGACTACCGCCAGCACCGGCGGGCGCGGCGGCTGGTACATGAGTGCTGTAACTACGATGAGGGGGGGAACTGCCTGCTATTGGACGACGGGGGGGAGCCTTGCGTGTGCGTCCAGAGCATTTCCTTTTCCCTCATGTGCACTGGTTCCGTGTGGCTGTCCTGCCCCTTGACGGGGGGGAGCTGGCCGCAGCCCTCTTGTGCCGGGGGGGAAGCCGGAAACGGTGTGCCGTCTGCGGGGGGGCGGCCTTTGTCCCCCCCAAATCCAACCGGGGAAAATACTGCCCCCCCGACTGCGCCGGGCGCATGAAGAAAATCAAAGCCGCCGAGAGAAAGCGGAAACAAAGGCAGAGATGTCACGCTTTAGAGCCTTTCAAACCCGCATAAATCAAGGCTTTTTTTCGTGGGTGTCAAAGGGTACGCGATACATTTATCCTTTTCCCCCCCCGGAAACGGCGTTTTAATGCGTGACAATACGCCAAAATCAACCCGAACACAGGGAGGTGATCCTATCGCTGATTATATCAGGGCAGACACGCGGCTGCCCGCCTATCTGCCGTATCCCCCCCGTTTCCTGCTGAAAATGGAGATTTCACAGACCGCCAAGCTGCTGTATTCGCTGCTGTTAGACCGTTCCACCCTCTCCCAGAAAAACAAGTGGCTGGACGACGAGGGCAGGATTTATATTATCTATCCCATCGCGGAGATAGCAGAAATACTGGATAAAGGCAGCACCACCATCAAGGGGGGGGCGCTTAATGAACTGGACACGGCGGGGGGGCTGTTGGAACGGGAACGGGGGGGCGGCTTCTCCGCACCGAACCGGCTTTATGTCAAAGTACCGCCAGTGCCACAGGTACAGTTTTCAGACCAACTGATGGCCGGAAGTCCGCCCCTCATAGAGCCGGAAAACCGTCCTACTGATGGTCAGAAAACCGACCTTATGATGGTCGGAAAACCGTCCCCTAACCAAACTACTATAAACAACCTTACAGAGAGCCAAACAAAGGGAGTGAGTGGGGGGGGCCGTCCGCGCCCTATGGCCGATATGGAAATATTTTTCTGTCACAGACCGAATACGACGAGTTGCAGGCAGAGTACTGACAGGCTGGAACGGTTCATCGAGGAAATGAGCCGCTACCTTGCCGCCAACGGGAAAAGCTACCAGAACTATGCCGCCGCCCTGCGGATATGGGCGGGGAACGACAAAAAGGAAGCCCCCCCTAAAAAGGGCATACCAGACTACTCATGCAAGGAGGGCGAGAGTTTATGAAGAATGAAATCAACGCGGTTTTGGAGAATATGACGACCACCATCCCGGAGCCGGAGGACTACACCGGCGAGGACGGTTTACTGTACTGCGGCAAGTGCCGCAAGCCGAAAGAAGCCTATTTTGCGCCGGATAAGGCCGCTATCTTCGGGCGCGACCGCCACCCGGCAGAGTGCGACTGCCAGAGAACCGCCCGCGAGGAACGGGAAGCCGCCGAAAAGCGGCGCAGACACCTTGACACCGTGGAAGAACTGAAACGCCGGGGGGGCTTTACCGACCCCACCATGCGGGACTGGACTTTCGAGAACGACAACGGCAGGAACCCGCAGACCGGGCTTGCCCGCCGGTATGTGGAGCATTGGGAAGATATGCGGACAGACAATATCGGCTGCCTGTTCTGGGGGGGCGGCGTAGGCACCGGCAAAAGCTACCTTGCAGGCTGTATCGCAAACGCCCTCATGGAGAAAGAAATCCCCGTCCGCATGACGAACTTTGCTCTTATCCTCAATGACCTTGCCGCCAGCTTTGAGGGGGGGCGCAACGAGTACATTTCCCGCCTTTGTCGTTATCCGCTGCTGATCCTTGACGACTTCGGCATGGAACGCGGGACGGAATACGGGCTGGAACAGGTGTTCAATGTGATTGACAGCCGTTACCGCAGCGGCAAGCCGCTGATCGTCACGACCAACCTTACGCTGGACGACCTGCACAACCCGGAGGACACCGCCCATTCCCGGATTTATGACCGCCTGCTTTCCATGTGCGTCCCGGTACGCTTTACCGGCGACAACTTCCGGCAGGAAACCGCCAAGCGGAAAATGGAGAGCATGAAGAAACTGATTACCGACTGAAAGGAGTATTGCCTATGGCAGATAACAAGCAGCACGACACCCGCACCACCCGCCGCCCTGACTGTGTGACGGAAATCCGCATGGGCAATTCCGTCCTTGTCGTGTCCGGCTATTTCAAGAAAGACACCACAACCACAGCCGCCGACAAAATGGCGCGGGTACTGGAAGCGGAAGCCGCTGCTACACAGGAGCCGACTTATCCGGCGTGAACCGGGGCATGGAAAAGCGGCCATGCCAGGGAGCATGACCGCTGGAACGAAAATCGGAAGTGCTTTAGCAATTCTTAATCTCATTCTCTATAAAATAATTTGCAATTTCAAAGGCTTTTATTCTTCTCTTTGCCAATGTGATTTGTGATTTATAACGCTCGGAATTATCCTTTGATTCAAATGTTTTTACTGTTTCTCTTAGCTTGTGCAGAGTTGAATCAATTTGCCTTTTGGCCGCGGTTAATTCATCTATTGTATACTTCATGTTTTCTCCTTTAACTTCTGATTTTTTTGTTAAATCAGAGTATACCACGGAGTTATGAACTTTTCTACTGCAAATATGGGACGACAACCCATACCATAAAAATCGGAAAATTGAAAAGCTGTAAAGAAGCAAATTTAACGCTTTTGCCGCTGTACAGCCCCCCGCCGTTCCGTGGTACAATGAAACCACGGAATAGTGGGGGGGCTGGCTGTCGGAAACGGAGGATTTTATGTTAAGACAAGCCACCCAAAACCTCATTACCGCCCTTTATCCGAGATTGTCCCACGAGGATGAATTGCAAGGCGAGAGTAATTCCATATCGAACCAAAAAAGGATACTCGAAACCTACGCAAAACAGAACGGCTTTACCAATCTGCGCTGGTACACCGACGACGGTTTTTCCGGCGCGAACTTCCAGCGGCCCGGATTTCAAGCCATGCTTGCGGACATTGAAGCCGGGAAAGTGGGTACGGTCATCGTCAAGGACATGAGCCGGTTAGGGCGAAACTACTTGCAGGTAGGGTTTTACACGGAAATGCTGTTCCCTCAAAAGGGTGTGCGTTTTATCGCTGTCAACGATAATGTGGACAGTGCCAGCGAGGGCATGGACAACGATTTTACCCCGCTGCGAAATCTGTTCAATGAATGGCTGGTGAGAGATACGAGCAAGAAAATCAAGGCAGTGAAAAAGTCAAAAGGCATGAGCGGCAAGCCTGTTACCAGCAAGCCGGTTTACGGCTATGTGATGGACGAGGACGAGAATTTTATTATAGACGAGGAAGCCGCCCCGGTGGTGCAGCAGATTTACCAGCTTTGCCTTGCCGGGAACGGCCCGACCAAGATTGCCCGTATGCTGACGGAGCAGCAAATCCCCACGCCGGGGGGGACGCTGGAATATCAGCGGACAGGCAGCACCCGCCGTTATCACCCAGGCTATGAGTGCAAATGGGCGACCAACACCGTCGTTCATATCCTCGAAACCGAGAGTACACCGGATGTCTGGTGAACTTCAAAACGGAAAAGCCTTCTTATAAGGTCAAGCACAGCATAGAGAACCCCCCCGTCGAGAAGCAGGCCATTTTCGAGAACCACCATGAGCCGATCATCGACAAGGAAACATGGGAACGGGTGCAGGAGTTACGCAAACAGCGCAAACGCCCGAACCGCTACGATGAAGTGGGGCTGTTCTCCGGGATTTTGTTCTGCGCCGACTGCGGCCATGTGCTGTATCAGCAGCGGTATCAGAACAAAGACCGCAAACAGGACTGCTACATCTGCGGCAGCTACAAGAAGCGCACCCGCAACTGTACGGCGCACTTTATCCGCACCGATCTGTTGACCGCTGGTGTCCTGGCAAATCTCCGGCAAGTGACCGAATACGCAGCCAAGCATGAGAGCCGGTTTGTGAAACTACTTGTCCAGCAGAACGAGATCGGCGGCAAGCGAAAGACCGCCGCAGCCATCAAGCAGCTTGAACAGGCGCAGGAACGCATTTCTGAAATCAGCCGCATTATCAAGCGGCTGTATGAGGACAATGTAAACGGCAAAATCAGCGATGAGCGTTTCATGGAACTGTCGGCTGACTACGAAGCCGAGCAAGCGGAGCTGAAAAAGAGAGCCGCCGCCCTGCAAGCCGAACTGGACAAGTCACAGGCAGCTACCGTCAACGCCGAGAAATTTATGGGCATTGTCCGCAAGCACCTTGCCTTTGAAGAACTGACCCCCACTCTCTTGCGGGAAATGATCGAGAAAATTGTGGTGCATGAGTGCAGCTATGATGAGAACGGCACCCGCAGGCAGGACATTGAGATTTATTACAGCTTTGTCGGCAAGATTGACTTGCCCGAATAACCGCCCGACCTATCCGACACAATGGCCAAGTGTCGGATAGGAACGGCAAAATTTTTTTGCACTTCTATTGCTTCTTTATCACACATAAGCAAAAGGGGGGGCGGGTATCTTCCCCCGGCCCAGCTGCCGTAAAAAAATCGGCCCTGCTGCCGAATTGATTTGTCAGTTCCACCGGGGGGGCAGTGCGGCCAGCTCTCCAATTGTCCGCAGGCCGAGTTTTTCCAAGCTGTCTGTTTCGGGCAGGGGGGGCAGGCGGCTGAGGGGGGGATGCGGGCCAAAAACTTTTTTTTGTTTTTTTCGGGCTCGATTACATTTTGCCCCGGGGGGGTGCATTATGGGCGGCCAGCTTGGCCACGAGTTTGCTTGCACCCGCACCCAAGATTGCCCCCCCGGAGCCTTTCCGCTGCGCCTCTTGGTCAAAGTCAAATAAGAATTGTTCCAAAATGGTTTTTTTGCCTAAAGCGAAGGTACCAGGCATGGGGGGGGTATTCGGGTTCCAGATCTTGAGTATAAAGGCGGCAAAAATCATGCCACTTACCGGAGAACTGTTCGTATTCGGCAAGTTCAAGGCATTGGGTGAAAACAGGCCGATCGAGCCAAAAAAACAGTCCGGGGACTGAGTTTGCTCGTTACCCCCCCGTATTTTTTTCAAGGCGGGGGAAAAATCCCAGATTTCTCCGTTTTGTGTTAGAATATAGTAAGCATCTTGCTGGGGTGGCTCAAAATGGTGGATATAAAAGTGGCGCAGGCCGCAGTAGACGATCATTTTCTTGCCCCCCCTTTCGGAACATGTGTTCGCGATCTCCATTATATAGGGAACGTATGTTCCGGTCAAGATGGGAAAGGGTGGTAAGCGGTGGAAATTACTTTTTTTTGGGCACGGGTACATCCCACGGTGTGCCCGTCTTAGCTTGTGGCTGTTCCGTCTGCAAAAGTGAGAATCCGAAAAATAAGCGCACCCGCAGTTCCCTGTGGGTGCAAACACAGGGGGCGAGCATTCTTATTGACACCGCGACTGAATTTCGCCTGCAGGCGCTCCAAGCCGGCATTACAAGTGTGGACGGCGTTTTATACACCCACTGCCATGCGGATCATGTTTTTGGTTTTGATGATCTGCGGGTGTTTAGCGAACTCACTAAGCGGGACATCCCCCCCGTTTACGGCAATGAATCCACAATCCGCGAACTGCGGGAGGTGTTCGGCTATGTTTTTCGCAAAACGCAAAAGGGGGGGGAGGCAAGCCCCCCCGGGTAGAAACACGGACAGTTAAAGGCCCACTGCAGATCAAGAATGTCCGCGTCCGGCCCATCCCCCCCGTTTTCCACGGCCGCCTGCCTATTTAGGCTATCGTTTGGGTGGTATGGCTTATTTAACGGACTGCAGCAGCATTCCGCCCGCATCTTTAGATCTGCTTCAGGATTTAGAGGTACTGATTTTAGGTGTTGTGCGGTATGAACCGCACCCCCCCACCCACATGCACGTTGAACAGGCCCTGCAGTTGGTAAAATTACTTGGGCCGCGGCAGACTTATTTTACCCATATTTCGCACCTACTCGAGCATGAACAGGTCAATAGGGCGCTTCCGGCGGGGGGTTAGCCTGGCCTATGACCACTTAAAATCAATATTGCGCGGGATTAAAGAGGAGGCGCGGCATATAGTGTAATGATCTTCGTTGAGGAGGAGAGCGATGATGATCATCCACAAGGAATACGCTTTGCGCCGATTTTGCGAAGTTCCGTTAAAACATGGTTCAAGCCGGGCTCTTTTGGAAAAAAAATGTGGCAGGATGCCAAGATTTTAAAGCAGGTGGTCTTCGTTACCAGGCGGGATTATCTGCCCAATACGATGCTCGTCGCCCAAGAGGGGGGCGGCTGAAATCTCCTTTCGCCTGCAGCTTGGTGAGGTGGAGGCGGAGTCTCTGACTTTAACAAACGGAAAACTTCTGAAAGAACAGCAAAAATGCGGATTAAACGCATTGACGATCCCCCCCTGCGGGCCTGGGAGGCTTTGCAAAGTTTCAGCGGCCTTTTACATGTTCAACTTGTTTTTAAGGAAAAAAACACCCGATTGGTATGGTGAAATTGTAGTGCCCAATGAGGCGGTGCCCTCCAATATCAGGACCCCCCCGGTTTTGCCGCCTTTGTCAGAGAACAGATCGATCTCCTTTTGTGGGCCATTACTTTGAAAGAAGAGATTGATCGAGCTCTGCGCAGCGGCGATCAGGGGGGGCGGTTTGAGCAGGTAGTGCCATTATATAAAAAGGTTCGCCAATCCTGTTTTGGCAGCTTTAAAGGCAGGAATCGCAGCCGGCCGCGTGGAATTCCCATACAGTCCAGTATTGGGGGGTAGAAATTTTGCAAACAGTAGTCCGCAGGAAAAAAAAGCCAGTTACGGGAATTGGTGGAGACAATCGGTTCCGCTTTACTTATTGCTGCTTTTATTATGATTTTATTGCCAGGGCCTACACCGTGAACGGCGAATCCATGCTGCCAACGCTGCATCACGGCGAACGCCTTTTGGTGGATAAGATTTCTTATCGGTTTACAGAACCCGCCCGGGGGGGTGAAATTATCGTTTTCAAAAACCCCGCCAATCAGAAGGAGCAGTTCATTAAAAGGGTTATCGGCCTGCCCGGGGGGGATAAAATCCTCATTGACAAGGGTGTGGTTTATATCAACGATCAGCCGGTAGGAGAGGATTACACGTTAGCACCGGCGCGCATTGGGTTTTCTGCCCAAGTTGTCCCCGAAAACACCTATTTTGTCTTGGGCGACAACCGCAACAACAGTGAAGACAGCCGTTTTGGCCGAGTTGGGTTTTTGCCGCGCCAGTTGATTGTGGGCAGAGCGGTGTGGCGCTACTGGCCCTTGAATCGGCTCGCCTTTATCTTCAAACCGGAGGCTTTTCAGGCAGCTTTTTAACCGGGCTGATAATTCCGGCCGAAATGATTGTCTTAAAGGCGTCTTCTACGCTCATGTCCAAGGGGATGCAATCTTGGTTAGGTACCACCAAGCACACACCTGAAGTGGGGGGGTTGGGAGTGGTGGGTACAAAGACGGTGGTGGAACGGGTTTTGATTTTGGCATCAAATTCGGGGGGATACCTTCATTAGTTACAAACGCCAGAGTGTACAAGCCCTCGCGGGGGGGTATTCCACCAGTACAACCCGCTGGAATCTTTCCGCATCGGTGGAGCTGGAAAACGCTTTGACGATCTGCTTCA
>JMBV01000140.1_pt1 | contig 28038 bp, 47 predicted proteins | sample 616531 | NCBI WGS metagenome assembly JMBV01 (sample SAMN02727904, study PRJNA239997) | anaerobic digester metagenome | biome: anaerobic digester; isolation source: mesophilic anaerobic digester inoculated with municipal waste water sludge... | place: Germany: Bielefeld University, CeBiTec ...
TCATGTAATTCTATCTTTACTGTACCCGCTTTAAAAGTGTTCACTACTTCTCCCGATTCTGCTGTAAACCAAGCCATTGTTCCACCAACTACTAATAATAACAATAATGCAAAACTCATTAAAAACATACTTCTCTTTTCATTATTTTTCCTCCTTTTATTTGGATTATGAGCCTTGCAACTGGCTGCCATCCCATTAGGAAGGCCCTATAGCTTTGCGTCCTTAGGTTTCCCTAAGTTTGCCTATTTTTATACTAATTTGATATTAAGGTGTATCGGGTCTTGTATATGGATTAGGATCGACTATATTATAAGGTAAATCTCCTACTCCCCCCCATACATCTTGATATGCATTGTTAGTAATTTGAACTCCTTCTGCTACTACTTTTAAGGTAAATGTTGCTTCATCATACTCTGGTCCTAATTCTGTGAATTTGACACTTGCCAATAAGTCACTGGTTTCTGGTTTTTCTTTAGTTAGATAATATTTGTAGTAGTAATATCCATCTACCTTAGTATTGTCATACCAATATTCTCCCATGTCTCCGGCAAATGTTAACTGGACATTTGATACAGGCAGACTTGGATCACTCCATTGAGGAACAAGTCTTACTCTCACATAGGTTTTCTTTGAACCTAAGCTTTGAACTCGAACATTCTTAGTATAGGGTTCTATAGTGGTAACTTTATTGTAACCTTCTTCTGGAAACTCCTCTACTACAACTACATCTACTGTTCCCATTTTAAATTCATTATTTATTGTACCTGTACTAGAATTAAACCAAGCCATAGTACCACCAGCTATCATTAATACCATTAATAAAATTGTGGATACTGCCATTAATTTTGTTTTCATAAGCATCCATCCTTATACTACAAATTTATTTTTCATTTCCTTTTGACAAAATTTTAGGAAATACAATCCATGCTATGGCTACAGTTATTAATAGAGCTAAGCCTAAATCTGTGCTTAAAAATCTAAATATACTTCCTAGAAAGGGAATTATAAATACTACTTTTCCTATTAACTTTTCACCTTCCAATGGTAATGGGTCATTAGATTCATTTGCATCTCCCCCCCTTGTTATAAATGTTTCTCCATTGTTTTCTATTTCCACTACTCTATGGGTAACCCTAGAGTCTTGGTTATGACCATAATAGGTAATTATATCCCCCCCTTTAACTATTTCTTTAGCATTAGACTCCTTAACTATTATCATGGAATCAACTTTTATAGTTGGAGTCATACTTCCACTATTTACTATATAAAGTCTATGTCCTAATAAAGAAGGTTCTTGCCCTGTAAATCTAGATTGTGCAGTGATAAATATGAGTATAGACATAATTATCATAAAGATAATAAAAGCTATGTTCTCTATGGTTTTTAACATTTTATTAGGTTCTTTGGTATTTTTAATATCTTCACTTTGTGTACTTATCATATTTTCACCTCTAGATTTAAATTTCATCTTCACTGTATATATCTTCTTCCACTGGTAATTTTGGTGGTGGCACTATCTCTTGGGTAAATTGTAAATTAAAAGCTTCCTCCGATGGACCTGGTTCACTGCTTACTCCTACAGTAAAGTTATTCTTTTTTTTCATCATCATCATAGAACCATCCGTCATTGGTACGTTTATTAGTAACAACTACTGATTTTCACTTTCTTCACGGGTCAAAGTAATTTCTGAAGGTTGTATACCAATATTCTCGTAGTTCATTGGTACTATTTCACTTATGGTATAAGTTCCCATTGCTAGACCTTCTATGGTTTCATACTCTCCATTTTTTTTAATGATACTGTCCATTTGTTTCTATTCTCATCCTCTATGAAGATATCGAATACTTGATCTTTATATTCTTCACTATGATTTGATACTTCTTTCTTTATTGTAATTTTGCCTTTTGGTACTCTGCGATATATAAATGTAATTACAGCAGTGGCTGTCATTTTATCCCCCCCTATAAATTTTGTTGGTACAGTCCCTGTCAAATAGCCATCTATACTAGATGCTCCCACATATATAGCCATGTCATCGTTATATTCAATCTTAGCATTTACTAATTCGTATACTTCTCCATTATATTGGTCTCTAGGCTGAACACTATAAGATAAATCATTTTCTAAACTCCCAGATTGTTCTTCATCTAATATCTTTGGTGTTTCTTCATCTTCTCCATATTGATGATACACTGTTAAATAGTTTTCTACATATACAGTCTTACCTATTAAATGATGTCCGTCACCAAGAACTTTAACAGTTAAAATAAATTGTGATGTTAATGGCAATCCAGAAATTTTCACTACTGACCAGCGATGCTTCGGTGTATTAGCCTTTATAGCATATTTGCTATCCCACCTAAATTTTCTTCATTACCATTAGAGTATTTAATAATTAAATCATCGTCATAAGAAGTTGCTCTTCTTATTGTATAATTTACATTACCAGTATTATAGTCTATTAATTCTATTTTTTTCATTGTTATAAGTTACTTCATCAATAGTGTCTTGGGAACTAATAGCAATATATAAATCTGAATCATTCATCCAAGATAAAAGGGCTTCAGTCTTATCATTATTTGACTTTTGATAAGTTAAAATAAATGCCTCAGTAGTAGTTGGAAAAACAAATTCATCCGCTGCTGTCAACTCAAGTTTATTCTTCCTAATATAATAAACCTCAATCACATTTTCTCCTTCTTCACTTACTTCAAAGGGTAATTTTGTAGACTTTTCCTCGTCTAAAATATATCCTTCTGGAATATTTTCAATAGAAATTTCTTGCACTACTGGGTTCTCAGCTAATACTTTGTTTACTACTTCCAAATCAACTTGTTCCACATCATCTATAAAGTATTTTACTTTATACTCTAAATATTCTACTTTAATAATGGATACTGTAAAACTATCTTCACCAGATATTAAAGCATCTTCATAATAACCACTTATATTAACTGAATGGGATATGGTTTCACCTTCAAATCTTCTGGAATATTATATATTCCAGATATATCTACTACTCCTCCCACTACTAAACTCTCAATTTGTTGTTCCCCCCCTAGTAATTCATCCTCTAGGATTAATCCTTTTAAATCCACATCTCCAGTATTCACAATTTTTACTGTATAATTTATAATTTCTCCTGGCTTGTAACTTTCATTTTCTGTATTTATCTCTACACTAATAGATGGATAAACTTCTATTGGAACCTCTGGCTCTGTTGGAACCTCTGGCTCTGTTGGAACCTCTGGCTCTGTTGGAGTTTCTTCTAAATTATTACTTATCAATCCTTCTGAATAGACTCCTACACTCATGGTGAATATTAAACTAAAAACTATGAAAAAAAACTAAAAAAACTCATAAATCTATCACCCATATTTTCACCTCCACTATAAATATAATTTATTCTTACTACATTAATTTAGTACCTAATTTATTTACTTAATATATATATAATATACCTATGCCAATTTCATATGGATTTTCTTAAAGTTACATATGAATTTCATAGCTATTCTTACATAAAAAAAACCTACCAAATTTTGGTAGGTTTTAGATTATCCTTACTATAGGGGCCTAAATTGGATATTTAATAATATATCTTTATTATCAATTCCTTCTTTAAATTTTTCTTCTAATCTACTTTTTATTATATTTAGATTATAACTATCTACATCAGAAAATAATGTTACCAATTGACTATCATTCCACTTAGATAAAACATCATTTTTTTCTTAAATTTCTATATACTATCTCTATTAGTAAATTCATTCCTTCTTCTATCTCCTCTTTTCTTAGTGTGGAATATCCAATATTATCTAAGGAAAATATTCCTAAATACACATTTCTATCTTTGTTCCTTTCTTTATCTCTAATTTTCCAATTATAAAGAGTTTTAAAACAGGATATTTCACAAATCAATGCTCCTTCATTTACTTTGTCAGTTTTAAGTTCTATATTTAATATATTAAAATTAATAATCTTTTTAAAACTATCTTGATGGTTTTGTATTCTTTTATAGAGGTCTTTAATTTTCTCAGAAGGTTTTATACTTAAATCATTGTAAAGTTTGGAAGTATAATACTCATAATGATTTATAGCATATTTCTTTTGTCCAATCTCCATTAAGGCATCTATAAAATAGTAGTTTACTAATTCTTCATAAGGCTTAAATTCAATGGTCTTTTCAGCTATTTCAATAATATCATAATACATTTTTCTTATCTTTAACTCTTCTAATTGATTTGATAATCCTTTTAAAAACAACCTATCGAATCTATTTCTTATAGGTATTAGCCAATTTTCATGTTCTAGTTCTTCTAAATACTCTCCTCTATATAAAGATAATCCCTCTTTTAAAGCTAAAACAGCTTCATCCACATCTTCTTTGTATAAAAAAAATTTCCCTTATTTAATAATGTTTCAAATTCTCTAAAATCAAGTCTACAACCTTCACTTACTTTAAATATATAATATCCATTAATAAATTTAATATCATAAAAAGGCTTGTCTAGATATGTACATCCATCAAACATCCGTCGTACTCTAAATATCTGCATTCTCAACACTCCTAATGGATCATTGTAATCCTTTTCACCCCCCACAGATCTTCTATTATTATTTCAGGGAGAATTTTTTTTACCTTCAAAGGTTAAAAAAAATATTTAAATAACTTCATTATTCTTTGTTGATATCTTATATCTCCTAAAATAGATTTGTTATTTAACCTTATATCAAAATCACCAAAAGTATATATCTTAATCATATATTTCTCCCTCCTTCGACTTTATTCCCATTTATACACCTAATTTTGAAAAAAATGAAGCCCAATTCATAGAACTAGGCTTCATTTTTATATTTATTCTTTTTCAGCTTTTGCTTCTTCTATTATCTTTTCTGCTATATTAGAAGGGACTTCTTCGTATCTAATAAATTCCATAGTGAATTCTCCTCTAGCTTGAGTCATACTTCTTAAATCTATAGCATATTCAAACATTTCAGCATGAGGAGCTTCAGCTATTACTAGCTGTGAACCATCATCTTGGGGGGGTTCCATACCTAAGATTCTACCTCTACGTTTGTTCATATCTCCCATTATATCTCCCATATATTCTTCTGGAATATTTATCTCTACTTTTACAATAGGTTCTAATAATATAGGTTTTGCAGCCTCTATGCCCTTTTTAAATGCTAAAGATGCCGCTATTTTAAATGCCATTTCATTGGAGTCTACTGGATGATATGAACCATCAAATAATACTGCCTTTACATTTACAACAGGATATCCAGCTAAAATACCGTTATTCAGTGATTCTCTAAGCCCTTTTTCAACTGCTGGGAAGAAGTTTCTTGGAACTGCCCCGCCAAATACTTCCTCTTCAAATACAAATTCTTCAGTTGTAGGTTCAAATCTTATATGAACATCACCATATTGTCCAGCTCCACCTGATTGTTTTTTTATGTTTTCCTTGAACAGATGAAGTTCCCTTAATGGTTTCTCTATAAGCTATCTTTGGATTTGAAAGTACAATATCCACATCAAAAGTATTCTTTAATTTATCTGTAATTACTGCTAATTGCATATTTCCTTGTCCGCCTATTAAAAGCTGTTTAGTTTCTTTATTTCTTTCTAATACAAAGGTTGGATCCTCTTCTGTAAGTCTTTGTAAAGAAGTACCAATTTTTTTCCTCGTCCCCTTTGCCTTTGGTTCCACTGCAAGATACAATGTTGGTTGTGGATATGATAATCTCTCATATTGAGTGTGATCATTTTTATCACATATACTATCTCCTGTTTGTGTATATTGTAACTTAGAAGTAGCTCCAATATCACCTGCTATAATTTCATTTACCTCTATTTGATTTTTACCCCCCCTTAGTACAAATAATCCACCTAATTTTTCAACTTTATCCTTATTTGGATTATAGATATCCATATCTTTAGTGAGTTTTCCTGAGAGAACTTTAAATAAAGATAATTTACCTACAAATGGGTCAACTATCGTCTTAAATACTATAGCTGAAAATGGTTCATTGATATCTATATTTCTTTCAATTTCTTCACCATCTTTATAGGCCTTAACCTTACCAACATCCTTTGGTGATGGAATATATCTTTGAATTACACTTAATAAGTAATCCATGCCTATGGCTTTTTCTGCAGAGCCTAAAAATACAGGTACTAAATCACCATTAGCAACAGATGTCCTTAAACCCTTTGCTATTTCTTCAGTAGTAAAAGGCTCTCCATCAAAATATTTCATCATAAGTTCATCATCAGTTTCTGCAACCTTTTCCATTAAGCTTTCTCTAATATCTTCAATTTCTTGTTTTTCATTGTCCCTTAAAGGTATTTCTTGTCTTTCTCCATCTACATATTTATAAGCTACTTCATCTCTTACGTTTACAAAGCCCTTAAAATCTTCAGCTTTTCCTATAGGTAATGCAAATGGATATATCTTATCTCCAAATTCTTGCCTCAACTCATTTATTAATTTTTCAAAATCAACATTTTCTTTATCCATTTTGTTTATAAATATAAATCTTGGTCTTCTATGTTTTTCAAGAAGTTTCCAAGCTTTTTCAGTGCCTACTTCTATACCTGATGATGCATCTACTACTAAAATGGCACCTTCACTTGCTCTAAGAGCTCCATATGTTTCTCCAACGAAATCAAAATATCCTGGAGTATCCATTATATTAATTTTTATATTATTCCATTCTATAGGTATAGCTGTTGTTCCTATAGAAACTTTCCGTGCAATTTCTTCTTTACCAAAATCAGAAATCGTATTCCCATCCTCTACTCTACCTTGCCTATTAGTAACTCCAGCTACAAATAGAGCTGCTTCAGTTAATGTTGTTTTTCCACTACCACTGTGTCCAATTAAAGCTACGTTTCTAATTTGATCCGTTTTGTATGTTTTCATTATACATTGCCCCCCCTTAACCAGTGTTATTATTTAAAAGACTTTAAATTTTATTAAAACCTTTTTTTTCACAACTTAATATAACTCTAATTTTCTGAAGATTATTACATAATATTGATTATATCATGAAATTAAATAATATCATAGTATTTTTAGTATTTTTTTTATAACAAAGGCTAATTAGACTAAAAAAAGACCAGATAACTGGTCTAAATTTGTCCCATTAACCTTTGAACCCCAAAGGAAACAACAACTACTAAAGCTGAAATGAGAAATCCATGGACCATAGGTAAAAAAACCAGACTTTGATACTTCTTTAAAGTTTGTATTTAAACCTATGGCACCTAATGACATAATCATAAAAAAAATTTACTAATAGTAGCTATATTTAAACTTAATGATTGAGATATTAATCCTAAACTCTTTATACCTACTACTCCCAAAAACATTAGGATAAACCAAGGAAATATATTTTTGATATTTACCTTTTCCTTTGTTCCATCATTTTCATTGGCATTTTTAGTCTTTAATTTTTCATTAATATATGAAAAAAAATTAACACTGCTGGAACTATAGACAATGTTCTAGTAAGTTTTACAATAATAGCAAAACTTCCAGCTGCATCAGAAAATGCATAACCTGTTGCAACAACTGATGAAGTATCATTTACTGCTGTTCCTGCCCATAATCCAAACCCTAAATCACTCATTCCAAAGTATCTTCCTGCAATTGGAAAAAGTATTACCATTAAGATATCAAAAATGAATGTAGCTGATATAGAATAAGCTATATCTTTAGCTTCTGCATCTATAGTGGGAGCTATAGCAGCTATGGCAGAAGCGCCACAAATACCAGTGCCTGCTGATATAAGACCTGATAATTTCCAATTCATGCCAAATAGTTTGCCTAAGTAATATCCTCCTCCGAAGGCAGTAAGTAAGGTAAATACCATAACAAATAAAGAATATTTTCCTACTTCTAATACTTGAGAAAAACTTAAAGTTGCTCCCATTAATATTATAGCTAATTTTAATATTCTCTTTGATACAAATTTTATCCCATCATAAAACATATCATTTCTATATATAAAAGGATTAATCATCATTCCAAGTAATAAAGCAAATACCCCCCCTCCACTAATAAGATTTCCTGGAATTAATCTGCTAATATAAATAGATACCACTGCAACTATAATAGATAATAAGACCCCTGATGTATATTTTTTTTAACCAAATCCTTCACTCCTTCTGCAATATTATATCTTGATTTTATCAGCAGAGTATTATAATATCAAATTATCATTTATTATATATCTATAAAAATATTTTATATATATGAGGAGATCTTATGCTTGATTTTAGATTAAAAACCTTTTTAACCCTTTGTCGAGTTTTGAACTATACAAAAACAGCTAAAATACTCCATATTACCCAACCAGCTGTGTCTCAGCATATAAAGCATCTTGAATTGGAATATGGAATAAAACTTTTTATATATGAAGAAAAAAACCTTATCTTTAACAGAAGCAGGTAAAATATTGTATACCTTTGTTTCAGGAATAGAAGCCAGTTCCCAAAGGGTAAAAGAATTAATATCATCATCTACAGATTACCATTTACCTATTCATTTTGGCACTACTTTAACCATAGGAGAATATACCATGCCTCAAATATTATCTAATTTATTAAAGCACTATCCCAAATTCACATTAATATGGAAGTCGGTAATACAGCAACCCTACTCAATAAATTGGAAAATGGAAATATAGATTTTGCCTTATTAGAAGGTCATTTTAATAAGGCAAAATATAATAGTATTGTATTTTCAAAGGAAAGTTTTATTGGAATCTGTTCACCTCTAAACCCATTGGCAAAGGATAAGGTATCTTTCAACGAAATTTTTAAAGAAAGGCTTATAGTCAGGGAATTAGGCTCAGGAAGTCGAGAGATTTTTGAACAAATTCTTTATGAACACAATATTACCATGGATAATTTTTCTCAACAACTTGAAATTGGAAATATCAATGTTATAAAAAAAATCTAGTCTCTCAAAATTTAGGTATTACCTTTTTATATAAAAAAAGCAGTAGAAAAAGAATTGGAAAAAGGCACACTAAGTCAAATCAATATAGAAGACTTTAATGTAGAAAGAGAATATAATTTTGTATTTTTAAAGCATAATCTACATAATAAAGAGTATTTAAATTGGTATACATATTTTAAAAACCATTCTTTTAAAAAATTAAAATCTTTTATATGAAAAATTCTAGTTTTCCTTCGACTTATCCCCCCCTTATTATCTGAAACTTCAAAAGTTGCCACATGGAACTTTTCTTTTAAAGGCTCTTTCACTTTATAATATAGTGTAGAGCTTTCTTTGTCATATTTAGCATTATATGCAACTCCATCTATTATTATTTTTGAAGTTTTTCATTGATGATTAATCCATTATCTCCTGAAATCCTCCCTCTTAAAATAGGAGTATCTCCTAAAATTCCATCTCCCATTTCAAACTCTGGTATTACTTGAAAACTTAAGTTTTTCTTGTTATAACTAGCTATAGACTGATTTTCAACTAATACCCTGAGAAAATTCTTTCCAAGTATTTTCTCTATATCTTCTTTTTATATCTTCTTTTTATTAATTCATCTGTAATTTTATATATTTGAGAAGCATCTTTTAAATCCATTGGCATAGCTGCCCCCCCATCAAAATCAGATCCAATACCTACATGGTCAATACCTACTAGATTTACTACATAATCAATATGATTAACAAAATCTTCTATATAAGCATCTTTTGAATCCGTTAAAAACTTTGGAAATAATACAATACCTATAACACCACCATTTTTAGCTAAGGCCTTTAATTGTTTATCTTTAAAATTCCTAGGATGCTTTTTAAGAGAATGTACTCCTGAGTGGGAGGCGATAATTGGAGATTTTGTAATATTTATTACATCCCAAAAGGTATTTTCGGACATATGAGATACATCTATTACCATACCTAATCTATTCATCTCCACTACCACCTGTTTTCCCAACTTAGTAAGTCCCTTAGGTGAAGGGGGGGTCTTTAAAACATCTCCATAGATACTACTAGCTCCTTCCCCTAATTCGTTTGAATAATTCCAAGTAAATCCCAACACCCTAACTCCTAAATCATAATACTGTCTAAGTAATTCTAGGTAATTGTATTTATTTATAGAATATCCTCCTTCTATAGTGGCAACTGCTGCAATTTTACCATCTTTAACAGCCTTCTCGATTTCCAATATAGAAGTTACTATTTTAAATTTATCCTTATTATTTTTTTTCTGTCCAATATAATGCATTTATTAAAGCCAATGTTCTGCTTATACTTCTTGGATTATTATTATAATAGCCTTGAGTATATGCAGAAAAAAATGGAACTTTTAAACCACCTTTATTTAGTTTTGGTATGTCAATATGATTATTTGTATCTTTACCAATATCTATCTTAGGTAACCAAGTGTCTTTATCTATTACTTTCATCATAGTATCATTATGTCCATCTACTATTATGGAATTAAAGTGTAAATTTGATTTATTGGTTTCATCCTTTAAAGCATAGGATGGATATGAAAAAAATAAAGTTATTATTGCTATGATTAACATATAGGCTAATAAACTTTCCATAAGCAACCTCCTTTCTTTCTTAATTATATGATATTTGTCAAGAAAATAGGTGAGTTAAGAGAAATTTTCTCCTATACTCACCATTATATTTTTAGCCTTCAAAGGGTATCAATCTAGGCTTTTCTTTTATTTTGGTATTCCAAATCTAACTACTGCAGGCAAGCTAGAAGGTTTGCATCCCTGACATATTTCAAAGGACCCTCTTACAGACATATATAAATAAGCATCTGTCATATCCCATTCATAAGCTTTATTTATTAGTATTTGCATTTGTTCACTGGCATGTTTCAATGCTTTTTCAATATTGTCATCACTGGCAATTACATACCACATATCTTCTGTCTCTAAAACTGGCCATTTTAAATTAAAATCTTTTACTAAGTCTAATTTAACTTCTACTTCTCCACCTATTTCTACTCCAGTTCCACATATTTCACCATCTCCCATGGAAGCATGTAAATCTCCCAATTGAAATAAAGCTCCTGGAATAGAAACTGGAAAATATACTCTACTATTTTCTACTATTTTATTACAGTCCATATTCCCACCGTGGGCTCCTGGAAATCCACAAGGTATATCTCCTTCCTTTGGAGCTACACCTAATACACCTATCATTGGATTAGCTGGAAATTCTATATCATTAAATATGATATTTCCAGCTTTTACAGGCAATATCTTAGTTCTTAATCCATCTACTTTGTCAATTAATGGACCTGTTTCTGGTAAAGTTGAAGCTATGCCAACATCTGCAACATCTATTTTAAAATGTCAACTACTAATACATCTCCCTCTTTTGCATCTTCCACATATACTGGACCTGTTGCAGGATTTACCCTATTAAAATCAATTGTAGTTATCAATTGTTCTTGGGATGTTATTTGATTACTAAAGCAATCTAATGTCTTAAATCTAACTGTTGAACCTTTTTCAACGGTTTTTACAGGTTCATTTTTAGCTGAAAACTCATATACATACTTTTCAATCATAAATATCACACTCCTTTTACTAAATCTCAATACCCTTTCTAGCTTCAACACCTTTTGTATAGTAATGCTTGATTTCTTTCATTTCTGTTACTAAATCTGCCATATGGACTATCCCTTCTGGAGCATATCTCCCTGTTATAACTACTTCAACATTAGAAGCTCTATTTTTTTTATAGCTTCTATTACCTCTTCTAAAGGGAATAACTTATAGAATAACGCAATATTTAGCTCATCTAGCACTACCATATCATATTTTCCCTCTTTTAATATAGTTTTCATTTCTTCTAATCCTTCTTTGGCACATTGAATATCTGCATCTGTGGGATCATTATATATAAAACAATCTCTACCAAATTGCTTTATAACTAAATTAGGTACAAAATCTACACATTTTAGCTCACTATATTCCATCCCTTTAATAAATTGTCCAAAGAATACCTTTTTACCTGCACATACCGCCCTCAAAGATAATCCTAATGCTGCTGTGGTCTTCCCTTTTCCATTGCCAGTGTAAACATGTATATACCCTTTTCCATAAATTACACCCCTCATTTCATTTATAATATTCCTTTGTTTCTACAGGTAAATCCCTTTTCTCTAATCTATGTTCTACAATATCCTTTATAATAGAATAAATAAATACAAATAAAGGTACACCTATTACTAAACCTATAAATCCTAGTAATTTTCCAGCCACAAGCAAAGAAAACAATATCCAAAAAGCTGATATTCCTAAGGAATCTCCTAGTATTTTAGGCCCTATAATATTACCATCAATTTGTTGGATTATAAGTATGATCAGCAAAAACCATAAAGCCTTTATTGGAGATACAAATAATATTATGAAAAAAAGAAGGTATAGCTCCAATAAAAGGTCCAAAAAAAAGGTATAATATTGGTAATTCCAATTATAAAAGATATTAAAATTGTATATGGCATCTTAGTAATAGTTAAGATGATAAATGTCAATACCCCCCCAACTATAAACGAATCTAATATCTTTCCACTTAAAAATCTACCAAATATACTATCGCTTCTTCTTACTAATTCCATAGTTCTTTCAGCATTTTTCTCAGAAAAAAATAGATGTAATAATTTTTCTACCTAAAGCCATAAATTTTTCCTTATCTATTAATAAATATATAGAAACTATAATTCCTAATACAATATTCCATATACTAGATAAAATTCCCTTTGCAAAATTTCCTAGCTTAGGAATAAGATCTGTTGCAAATTTAATAATATAGTTTACAAATTCATTCCATTTTTCTAAAATAATTTTATAATATTCTTCTTCTATATCTAATTCCATTCCAAATTTAGTAATTGTCCTACTTATCTCTGCCACATAAGTAGGAATATCATTTACTAACCCACCAATAGATGATATTAATTGAGGTAAAATAAAGTTTAAAAATAAATATAATAAAATAAATACAGTAGCATAGGTCAATACAATTCCAAGGATTCTACCAAGCTTTTTACTTTTTTTCCTTATTAAAGAAATCCTTTAATAAGTATTCTTCATAAAACTCCAATATAAAATTAAATAAGTAAGCCATTACAAATCCAATTATTATTGGTTGCATAGTATTTAAATATTTTCCTACTTGAATTTTAAACAAACTTACTTCTGAAGCAATTAAATAAAATATTATACTAATAACTGCAACAATTAATGAATAAATTGCAATTGTATTATATTTTCTATTCCAATCAACTTTCATAGACCCACTCCTTAACCTTTTATTATTGCTAATATATGTTTTATCATATCAAAAAAAAGTAGTGGATAACCACTACTTTAATTTGATTTTTTTTGATACAAAAGGATTATCTCTTATATAAAATCTTAATAAATAATCTTTTCCTTTTTCAGCATAATCTACATTTATTCTTTTGCTTCTTACTATATCTTTATTTGATAAATTTGGAGCATCTTGTATCCATAACTTAGAATTAGTTACTAAATCTGCACCATAAAATTCTTCTTTAGTAATGCCAAAGGCCATTACAAATTTAGCAGGTCCATTGGTTAAATTTATTATTTCTCTTCTTTTAGGATTATCATATTCTCTCTTATATCTATTTTTATACATATTTTCTATATTTTCTAAGGGTTCTACTGCTCTTATTAGGACTGCACCGAGGACATTTTTTTTCTTCTGCAACTATATTAAATAACTGATACATTCCATAAATATTGTATATATAAATATGTCCACCTTCTTCTGAAATTACTCGAGTTCTATGTGTTAACCCTTTGTTAAAATGGGCTGCATCATCACTTTTATTTATATAGGCCTCTGTTTCAACTATTTTCCCCCCCTTATATAATTGATTATTGTTTTTATAGACTAAAACTTTACCTAGTAATTCCCTTGCTACTAATATAGTATTTCTAGTATAAAAATTTCTTTCTAATTTCATCTACATCTCCCTATCAAATCCATGATATCTGGTTCCTTGAAATATTAAATTCCCCCCTATCTCCTTCCGCTAGCATTCCATATTCCTTTCCCTTTACTTTAAACTCCATCCTATCTCCACTTTGAACTTCAAAGGTTACATAATATGTGGTACTTGTAGATGTATGGTGATGGCCATTGTTATTGTGATTATGTCGACTAACATTAGTTCTTTTGGAAACAACTTTAGCATCTACATTTAAAATAGGTTGTTTGTTATTAGAGCTCCATTCACTTATACCTTTTACTATATTAAATATTATAACCCCCCCAAATACCAATAAAAACATTAATGGAACAATTATATTAAGCAAAGAGAACATACCATAACCTGAAAATACATCCATAAATATCACTTCCTATTATAATAGTTTTATTCCATATGTGAAGTATCTCCTTCTAATATAAACCTTATATCTTGTCCTTTTACTTCACAAATATTTAAAGCAGTGCCAGGATGCACTGGTAATTTGTATAATTCTTCTAAGGGAATTCCCTTAATTATTGCAATTAAAGCTTTAATTGTAACTCCATGGGAGACTATTAATATATTATCTGCTTTTTTTTGATAGTATATATTTTAAGGAATTTTCTGCTCTAGTAAATAATTCCTTAAAAGATTCACCGTTTATAGGTTCGTATAAATGGGAGTATTTAAATAAATATCATATTCATTATTATATTTTAAATTAATATCATCTATTTTCATTCCTTCCCATGAACCAAACCCCCCCATTTCCCTTAGTCCTTCTAATTGAATTATTTCCATATTTCTGTTCCCTCTAATTATTTCCGCCGTATGAAATGCTCGTTGCTGAGTACTTGAATAAATATAATCAAAATCTATATCTTTTAATCTATGGGCTAATTTTTTTAGCATTTTCAATACCTTGCTGGGTTAAATCTGAATTATTCCATCCTTGTAATCTTCTTTCCACATTCCATTTAGTTTGCCCATGTCTTATAATATATAATTTCAAATTACTACCTCCTATATCCTTTTAATATCTATTTTATCCTTCCTATTCTGTTTAGTGGCCATATTCTAAAGGTTACTTTACCTTTTATTTGAGAATAATCGATTAAACCTAATCCCCCTACTATCTAAACTATACTCCCTATTATCTCCTAATACAAATACCTTTCCTTCAGGTATCTCTATAGGATATGAAAATCAGATCTTTCATAGGTGGAACCAGTAAAATCATATCCTTGTTCTATTTCATCATTAACATATACATTTCCATCTCTTATATCTATAACATCTCCAGGAACACCAACTACTCTTTTTATAAGATTTTTCTTTTCTATTTTACCTGTAAATCTATAGGATATATTAGATATTATATCCTTAGCTTCATTTAACATATTTATTAAGATACCTTTATTTATTTTATCTTTATGCAAAATTATTACTTCGCCTTTTTTTTGGTCCTTTAAATTGATATCTTATCTTGTAAACTATTACCCTATCATTTTCTTTAAAGGTTGGCTCCATGGATTGTTCCTTTATTTGAGTAATGGTGCCTATATTGGATACTATAAATAGAGAAATAATAATTGCGATACCAATTGTAAGTACCCAATCAAATATTGTTTTAAATATTGAAGCTTTTTTTTGTATAATTTGTCTTGTAAAGCATATTATGTCACTTCCTTACCTTTTGTTATTCCTTCCAATTATACCATAATATTTACTATGGATTAATAGAAATTTACAAAAAAAAGAAATAGTACAATTAGTACTTCATAACCTAAAATCTCTAAAATATTCTCTTTTAAACTATTTGTTACAAGGGTTACAACCATATCCGCTTAAAGAAAGCAGTAGCTGTGATGGAAGGTAAAATATCCATATAGATAAAAAGAAATCTTCTCTATGGATTCCCATATTTTACTTGTCTTTTCCATTAAATCTATCCCATTGTATATGGCAACATTTATATCACAAAGTAAAATAGAATCATACCTATTAATATCATTTCTTTGTTAGGACTTAAGTATATCCGATTTTTATAGGAATATATTGCAGCTTTAATACTCATTAATAAACAAATAGCATAAAATAATCCTATTGCTAAAATAAAATCTATTTTAATTATAAAATAGTAAATAAAAAAATATATAATTAATATTGTTGAAAATATAACTAATATTTTTATAATATCTTGTTTTATATTATTCCTTTTATATCTAATAAAATATAAAATTTGAACTATAGAAAATAACCCAATGGCTATGATAAATTGCTTATTATATATTAAAAAAATATAATCTGCCATTAATGTTAGTAAAAGTCCTACTTGTAATAAAGATATATCCTTGGAATTTTTTTGAATCCTTCTTAGTTAAAATTGAAATCATAAAGCATAATGATATACTTATAAATTTAATTTTATTGGAGGATGTAAATAGATTTTATTATAAATATCCATATATATAAATAATACATATAATGATATAACTATTAAGATTAAAAATCTTATTAATATATTTTTAGGAGGATTAAACATTTTTTTTCACCAACTTTTCTTATTTTACCTTTAGTATGCCATTTCATTAGATTCAAATACTCAACTAAATTACACCTATATTGATAATGATAACTGCTAATGATAATATAGATATAAAAACTAAAGGAGATAATATGATATATAAAAAAAAGTCATTGAAGCTATATTTTTAAAAAGACCTAATAGATTTATTGCCCAGGTTTTAATAGATGGGAAAGAAGAAATTGTCCATGTGAAGAATACTGGTAGATGTAAGGAGCTTCTTTTACCAGGTGCTAGGGTTATATTAGAAGATTGTAGCCATAATCCAAATAGAAAAACTAAATATTCCCTAATAGCTGTTTGGAAAGGGGATATGTTGGTAAATATGGATTCACAAGTACCTAATGCTGTAATCTTTGATGCTCTTAAAACAAATAAGATACCTGAGTTTCAAAAATTAGAATTTATAAAAAGAGAAGTTACCTTTGGAGATTCTAGATTTGATATATATTTTGAGTCCCCCCCTATGGAGAAAGGATTTATTGAAATAAAAGGTGTAACTTTAGAAGATAATGGCATTGCTATGTTCCCTGATGCACCTACTACTAGGGGGACTAAACATGTATTAGAAATGATTGAAGCAGTAAGGGAAGGATACAGGGGAGTTATTTTATTTTTAATACAGATGAAGGGGGCCGAAGCTCTTTAGATTGAACTGGCAAATGGACAAAGAGTTTTCAAAGGCTGTAAAGCTAGCTAATGAAAATGGTGTAGAGATACTAGCCTATGACTCTATAGTAAGAAATAATAGTATATCTATAGACAAACCTATTGAAATAGATCTTATTACAAAATAATCTGAGGATTTTTTTTAATTGCCTCAGATTATTTATATATTCTATTGAAATTAAATTTTTAAAATACCTTTATTATACTTTTCCACACAAGATTTACATATACAAGCCTTTCCTTTTTTTTGTCATCAGGTACAAGATCCAATAATCCTTTTGGTATTTTTACCTTTGTACACCAACAATCACTTTTCCCATGTTGGCAATTATTATCTTGTCCACAAATAGGACATGTTTTTTTCTGTTATGCTCATCTTTATACATCCTTTCAATTTTTATCATTAAAGCCTTCTTCCGCATTTAGGACAATATTCAAATTCTTCATTAATTTGATAATTACAACTTGGACAAACTCTTTCCCTATGATAATTTATATTAATTGGGTGAAGATCTGATTCATTTATGGTGACCCTTTCTCCCCTTTCAATAGCTTTACCTAAATCCTTATCAATGATATAAAGGCTACCACAACATGAACTTCGTATGTAATATTTTTTTATTCCATTTTAATATTGGTATAAAAAAATAAGCTAAAGTATGAATAGGTCATAAATGCTTCTAATCTACCATAAGCATCACAGCTTGGACATATAGTAGTTTGATTAAAATCAAGGTCTTTTTCTTTTGTAGAAATTCCAAATATAAAAAAACATTCTCAACTCTCCTTTAAACTACTTCATTTACTTTCTGATTCCCATTCTCTTTTGTACTCTTCTGGCTTTCGTATTTCTCCAGAAAAGAAATAGCTTCCGCCGATTTACCAATTGCATAGGTTCCACTAGCTGCAATTGCTCCAGAGCCGATCCATCCTGCAATAGGGATTAGTTTTATTAATTGATGAGCTGCAGTTCTAAATCCAAAAGCTGCTCCTATATTTATTCCTGCTGCAGCTAAAAATTCATATGCTGTTTCTTTATTAAATTCTCTACAGGAAAGACCACCAATAATCGCTATCATCAACAATTGCATAGGCGTAAGTACTAGTATATCTGAAATGGGAACTGGAGATGCTCCTATTGTCCCTGCTATTGTTGCAAATCTCTTAATTATAGATGTAGATAATTTTTTTTAGTTGATCCTTTCTTTCTTGAGCTTGGTAAAAATCTATTAAAGCTTCATCTGGAAGCTGATTTCCAACAAACTCTGATAAAGCTTCTATATTCCATAAATCTCCTTCAAGGCTGCAAACAGGTATAATCCCCCCCATATATTCATCATTATAAATCTCATATCCTTTAATACCTATATTTAAATCTATTTTTTGAAAACTATTTACATTTAACACATCCATTGTCATATAGTCTAGGGCTTCTTTAATTAAAGCAGCTTTTTTTACCATTTTCTTCAGGAGGCCAGTCCCTTGGATTTCCCAAGGTATCTACTTTATTCATTGCTATAATAGTGGGAACATGAATTTCTGTCTCTTTTTTAGCTTGCTTTTTATATCTCTAAACACCTTCATATCATTAGATAAATTTCTTATTTCTGAGGCACTTATTACATGGAGTATGATATCTGGTTTATATTTTAATATATCTTTCTTCAATATTTCAGTTGCATCTTCAGCTAAAGCACCATCTGGTTTTGTAGTTTCAAATATTCCCCCCCTTGTATCTATAACAGACCATGTTGCATATCTATCATTAAAGTTTATCTCATAAGGAATAGACTCTGGAGTAGTAGGTTTTATGTCTCCAACTTCTGCTACTTGTCTATTGGCTAATGCATTTAATAAAGAAGATTTCCCATGTCCCGATCTGCCAATTAAAAATATTACAGGTGGTCTACTTTCTTTTATTATTTTCCTCACTTCATCAAATACAGGTCCCATAACCTTTTCTTTTAAAAACTCCCTTGCTTCTTTAGGTAATGGTTTTGTAAATGTTTCAAATAATTCATCTATATCTTTTATTAATTGATTAGTTTTATTTTTATCAATTGCCATTAAATTTCTTCCTCTCTTAAGACTTCTAATAACATTAGTATATCCTATTATAATGTTTTTTTTGAACTAAAAAAAATAATAGTAGACAAGAGCTTCGTCTACTATCAGATTATTAACCTATTTTATCAGATATTTCTTTTATATTTTCCTTGTTATTTAAAAAGTTCCATTTTGTTTCTGCAGTTATTATTGCCAAGAATATTATAATACACCCTAAAAAAAAGTCTAAAAGTAAACTTCTCTCCCAGCAATATTACTGAAAAAAAAGGAACCAAAAACTGACTCTAAACTTAATATTATGGCTGCGTGGTAGATGTTGTGTATTTCTGAGCTACATTTTGAATTCCAAAACCTATAATTGTCCCAACTACAGCTAAATATAATATTGGCATACCTATCTCCTTGGTTATGGGTGCAAAATTTATTTTAAATATAATACCTGAAATAAAGGAGAGAATAGCTGCTACTGCAAATTGAACTACAGAAAGTATTATAGGGTCATGGTTTTTAGAGTAAATTCCTATGGAAATAATATGTAAAGCAAAGAAAATAGCACATATAAAAGTTAATCCATCACCTAAACTAATGGATAGGCTTCCCTCTAAACTTAATATCCCAATTCCTATAAAGCATAATATGGCGGCAATTATTTCATAAATATCTGGATTTTTCTTACTTACAAACCAATATATAAAGGGGGACCATTACAACATTACTAGCAGTTATAAAGGCTTGCTTACTTACTGTAGTATATTGTAATCCTATTGTTTGAGCTAAAAAAAGCTAAAAATAAAAAAAATCCCAATAACTACTCCTGCCTTTAAGTCTTGCAATTTAATCTTCACTAATCTTTTCCAAAATATGATTCCCATTAATATACTAGATAAAGTAAATCGTAATACTAAAATATATATTGGGTCCATATAATCAAGGGCATTTTTATTTACTATAAATCCACTTCCCCAAATTATAGCTACTAAAAGCAAAGACATATCAGCTAATATACTTTTTTTTCCTATTTAAATTCTCCATCTCAATGACCTCTATATTTTTTTATTTTTATAAAAACAAGGTAAATAGCTTTTACCATCTACCTTGTTTTCTTTAGAAGCTTTTTAATATAAGCTATTATTTATTCTACTTTTTCAAGTTTTATTCCTGTCATCTGTCCGTTTAAGTCCTGTTCTTCTAACCCTTCTTCATCTACTCTTTCTATAGATTGAGCTAAGGTTTCTGATTTAATAAATTCTTCATATTCATCTATGGCTGATTTTATTTCTTCCGAACCTTTATAAAATATGTTGATATTATCTAAGACTTCATATCCATTATTTTTCCTCATTTGTTGTACTTTGGATACAAATTCTCTAGCATATCCTTCATTGATTAATTCAGGCGTTAATGTAGTATCTAGAATTACAAATAGATTGTTTTCCATAGTTACATTGAATCCTTCTTTTGATGAAATAGTTACTTGTACATAGTCCTTTGTTATTTCTGTATCTTCACCATTTAAATCTAATACTAAGCTTTCTCCCATTTCTAATTTTTCTACAGTTTCACGAGCATTTAATTCATTTAATGCTTTTCCAAAGTCCTTTATCTTTCCACCAAGTATAGGACCTGCTACTTTAAAGTTTGGTTTTAATGAGAAATTCATAAATTGAGATAGATCCTTTTCAAATACTACTTCTTTAACGTTTAGTTCTTCCATAATTAGTGGAACTAAATCTGATATTTGTTCTTCGTATTTCCCATCTATTACAACTTCATTTAGTGGTTGACGTACCTTTATTCTCACTGTTTCACGAGATGCTCTTCCTAACCCTACTAAATCTCTAACTAAATCCATCTTTTCTTCTAATTCTTTATCAATTAAACCATCATTAACTTCTGGATAATAATCTAAATGAACAGATTCACCTTCAGTAAGTTTTTGATATAGTTCTTCAGAAATATATGGAACAAAAGGTGCTATCATCTTACTTAATCCTAATAATATTTCATAAGTGGTATTGTATACTGCTTTTTATCACCATCTAGTTCTGTAGACCAGAATCTCCTTCTATTCCTTCTAATATACCAGTTGGACATATCTTCTATTACAAATTCTTGAATATCTCTTACTACCTTTGTTAATTCAAATATATCCATATTAGCCTTAACATCTTTGACCAAACTATTATATTTTGAAAGTATCCATCTATCTATTTCTGGTCTATTTTCATATTCAATAAAGAAATCCCTTGGATCCACTTCATCTGTATTGGCATATAGGGAAAAGAAATTATATACATTTTTTTATAGATCTAAAGAATTTAGATTCTACTTCCCTAAGGCCATCTTCATCAAATCTAGTTGGTGTCCATGGTGGTGAAACATATATTAAATACCATCTTAAAACATCTGCTCCATATTTATCAAATAAATCAAAGGGATCTACGGTATTACCCCCCCTAGATTTAGACATTTTTTTTGCCCTCTTTATCTAAAATCAAATCATTTACTAACACACTTTTATATGGCGATTTTCCTGTTACAAATGTTGATATAGCTAATAATGAATAAAACCATCCTCTAGTTTGGTCTATCCCTTCATTTATGAAGTCAGCTGGGAATAAACTATCAAATTTATCTTTATTCTCAAAAGGATAATGATGTTGTGCAAATGGCATAGCTCCGCTATCGAACCAAACATCTATTACATCTTTTTCTCTAGTCATTGTGCCATTACATTTATCACATTTAAAATGGATATTATCAACATATGGTCTGTGTAGCTCTATATCCATATCTATATCTTCTATGGCCCTTTCAACTAATTCTTTTCTTGATCCAACACTATCAGTATGACCACAGGATTTACATTTCCAAACTGGGAAAGGAGTTCCCCCCCAATATCTACTTCTTGAAATTGCCCAGTCATTTAAGTTTTCTAACCAATTTCCAAATCTCTTTTCTCCTACAAATTCAGGATACCAATTAACTCCATTGTTGTTTTCAATTAGCTTATCCTTTAATTTTGTTATTTCTATATACCAAGATGGCTTTGCATAATATAGTAATGGGGGGGTGTGACATCTCCAACAATGGGGGGGATAGTTGTGCTCCATTCTTTCTTTTTTTATAAAGCTTGCCATTTTCCCTTAACCATTGGATTATATCTGGATCTGCATCCATAACAAATTTATCTTTCCAAATAGTATCTGTAAATTTCCCTTCTTCTGAAACTGGCTGTACAACTGGTAATCCATATTTCATACCTATATTATAGTCATCTTCACCAAATGCTGGTGCTGTATGAACGATTCCTGTACCATCTTCTGTTGTTACATAATCTCCTAAAGTTACATAAAAAGCTTTTTTTATCTACTTTTAAAAATGGGATCAATTGTTCATATTCTATATACTCTAAATCTTTACCTACTATTTCTTCTAATACTTGGTAGTCTTCTCCTAATACTTTATCAGCTAAAACTTTTCCTACATAATATATTTCATCATTTTGCTTAACCTTTACATATACTTCATCAGGGTTTACTGTTAAACCTACATTTGAAGGTAAAGTCCAAGGGGTTGTAGTCCAAGCAAGGAAATATTCATCTCTATCCTTTAATTTAAATTTGGCTACTACTGTTTCAGTTTTAATTTCTTCATATCCTTGTGCTACTTCATGGGAAGCAAGACCTGTTCCACATCTTGAACAATATGGCAATATTTTATGGCCTTCATAAATATAGCCTTCTTTGAAGAATTTATCTAATATCCACCATACTGATTCAATATAATCATTATCCAATGTAATATATGGGTTATCTAAATCTATTAGATAAGCCATCCTTTCTGTCATTTCTCTCCAAAGTTTCTCGTATTGGAATACAGATTCTCTACATTGTTTATTAAACTCTTCTATTCCATATTTTTCAATATCCTGCTTATCTTTTAAATTTAGTTTTTTTTCTCTACTTCAATTTCTACAGGCAAACCATGGGTATCCCATCCTGCTTTTCTTTTTACTTGATATCCTTCCATAGTTTTATATCTACATGTCAAATCCTTTAATGTCCTTGCCATAACATGGTGAATTCCTGGTCTACCATTTGCTGTTGGCGGTCCTTCATAAAAGATAAATGGTTTTTCAGGATTTCTACTATCTACTGATTTATGAAGTAAATCTATTTCCTTCCAATATTGGGATATTTTATGTTCCCGTTCTTTTACAGGTTCATTTGATAATTCCTTAAACCTTTTCACTTTTTCATCCTCCTCCTACATATAAAAAGTCCCAAAGTCTTAGACTTAGGGACGAATTTTCCGCGGTACCACCCAAATTACAAGATTAAATCTTGTCACTTAATAGGATAACGGCCCTTACCGTAATACCCTACTAATATTCAGGTATTATGCTCTAAGGTGATCTTCGCAAAATCATTTATAATAATCTTCCACCTAAATGATTATCTCTCTTAAATAAATGAAATTTGCTACTTTCCTCTTCAATGCATATATTTACACTCAAAATATAATATATACTATTTAACAAGGGTTTGTCAAGGTATTTGACAAATTCCTATAATGATTATAGCCTATTATGGAGCTTTTTATAATAATTCTTCTTGTAATTGTCTTAATTTATATATCATAGTACTTTTATCTAAATCTACCATATCATAGGTAATAAACTCCCTTTTAATATCTCTTTTACTATGGTATTGGGATTTATAAGTCCTATGGGAAGTAAGTTTTCTTCTTTAGCCTTTTCATAGGATTCTATACTTCCTAAAATTGTATATTCTCCAATACCATCTAGTCTTTCTCCAGCCTTTAAATCTTTCTTAGCCATTGTAACTACTTCAGCTACCGGCTTACCAATTGGAGCAATTGTAGGTTCACCATATATTACTGCTCTAGCTACTGTTATAGGAGTTTCTAAGCTAGTTAGATGATATGGTCTATAAAGTACATAATTAGGTCCATCTCCCATACTTAAATACTTCATTTCTTGATGAACTTGAGGTAGTTTTGTAGTTACTATTACAAATACACCTGGAGCTATTCCATTAACATAATCTACTACTTTATAGTTATTTAATATTCCTCCATCTTTTTAAGTCTAAAAATATTTGGTAAATCTTTTACTTTAGCTGTAGGACCGTGTCCTCCCCCCCTTATATCTGGTAAAAAAAACCTGTTGCATTAGCCATTGCAGCCATCTCTACCATGGTATTTGTTCCATCAACAAAGGAAGCTAATCTTAGAGGCTTTAAATTCTTTTTTTAATGCTTTTTCACTTACACTATCAGGAGTTGCATCAAAATCAATGGGATTATTTTTGCCTTTTCCTATGGCTACTATGTCAAAACCTGATGCATCTGCAAAATCATATATTTCCTTTACAGATCCTGGTTCATCTCCTGCTGTACCTGTATATATTACTCCTGCATTTTTTTTGCTAATTTGTTTAATATTGGCCCTACAGTTACATCTGCTTCTATATTTACCATTACCATATGTTTTTTTATTCATTATTGCATCTATTGCAACTCTAGCACCTACATCTGGAACTCCTGTGGCATCTACTACTACATCTACTAAATTACCTTTAGTTGCATATTCAGTAATATTAGTTACAACATATTTTTCTTTTTCCATTGCCACATTTATTTCACTTAAAGTATTGGCTACTACTATATCTTCTTTAGATACTCCTGCTAAAGTATATGCATCTATTGCATCCTGTATTTTATTACTTGTAACCATGGCAGGTATCATGCCTTTCATCAACATCATTTGACTAACCATACCCTTCCCCCCCATTAAACCTGCTCCAATTAGGGATACTTTTATTTGTTTATTATTTTCTTCTAATATTCTTAATTGAGTATTAATTCCTGACATTTTTATCCTCCTGATCCTGTAATATCTACTATTCTGAAGCACTTAATCCTGCAATATATCCTGATGACCAAGCCCATTGAAGATTAAATCCACCACAATCTCCATCTATATCTAATAATTCTCCAACTATATATAATCCTTTTACTAACTTAGATTCCATAGTTTGATTATCTACTTCATCTGTACTAACCCCCTCCAGCTGTAACTTGGGCTTGCCCCCATCCTTGACTACCTACTATATTAAAACTCCAAGATGTAAGTATACTAGCTAAGTTATATATATCTTCTTTAGATACATTGCCTACATTTTTATTTCTATCTAAATTTATTTCCTTTAAAATAGGATTTATTAGTCTTTTATTGATTAATCCAATTAAAGCTTCCTCTAGATTTTTCTTAGGCATATATGAAAATCTTTTTTTCTAGATACTCTACTAATTCATCCTTCGTTTTACTATGAATTATTGAGATTATTAATTCTAAATCTTTTTTTTATTTCTAATGTTTTCTAAAGCTGTTCTACTAATTTGAAGTATTGGAGGTCCAGATATGCCATAATTAGTAAATAGAATATCTCCCATATCTTCCACTAATAATTTACCCTTGGAGTATAGCTTTGCAACTCCTGGAAATTTAACTCCAGAGACTTGTTTAAATATTTTCCCTTCTAAATTCAGCTGAACTAATCCTGGAAAAACATCTACTATACTGTGTCCAAAAGATTTTGCTAAAGTATATCCATTTCCATCTGATCCACTTATGGGCATAGCATTGCCTCCTGTGGCTAATATTAACTTATCACTTTCAAATACCCTTCCATCTTTTGTTTTAATGATAAATCTTTTTTTTCTTCTTGATGCTTACTACATAGGCTTCTGTAACCAATTCTATTCCTAAGTTTTCTATTTCATATCTAAGGACATCCAGTACACTGGAACTTTGAAAAGATAAAGGAAATACCTTACCATCTTCTTCAATGGCTGGAGTAATCCCAATTCTTTCAAAAAAATCAATAGTTTGGTTTACATCAAAGCTAGATAATGCACTATATGCAAACTTTGGATTATTTCCATGATAATTATTAATATTTAAATTAATGTTGGTATAATTACATCTTCCATTTCCAGTTGCTAAAATCTTCTTTCCTACCCTACTATTTCTTTCAAGTACAATAACATCGGCACCACTTCTCTTTGCAGAAATAGCTGCCAACATTCCCGATGCTCCTCCACCTATTATAATGATTTTATTTGACATGATTCTACTCCTTTACTAAATCATCTTCTTCTATTTTATACTTTATCAATAATTTTGTCCATAAATTAAAAAAACTGTGCACAATTTATTCTAATTGTACACAGTTAAATGTATCTAACCTAATTATTTCTTATTTCTTCCTATTTAATACTGCATTCATTATTATTCCCACTAATGCGGCAAAACTTAATCCAGATATTGCAACTGTATCATTTAAAGGAATTCCTATTGTAATATTAAACAGTCCACTTAAGTAGTCACTTCCAAGTCCTATTATCAAAATACTTCCCATTACTAAAATATTCTTCCAAGTAAATTTCACATCTTGATTCTTTATAGTTTTTACTCCTATTAAAGATATCATACTAAATAACATCAAACTAATTCCACCCATTACTGCTGTAGGTATTGTAGATAATACTGCTCCTACTTTTGCTACGAAACCTAGTACTACTGCAAACATTGCAGCTAATCTTAATATTGATGGATCATAATTTTTAGTAATGGCTAATACTCCTGTATTCTCTCCATAAGTTGTATTTGCAGGCCCCCCCCTACTAAAGTTGCAAAGGCTGTTGCTAAACCATCACCTAATAATGTTCTGTTTAATCCTGGGTCCTCTATAAAGTTTTTACCTACCACTTGCCCGTTAGTTGTAATATCTCCTAAGTGCTCCATAAATACTGCTAAAACCACTGGAGTAATTATTGCTATGGCCCCCCCTATATCAAACTTTGGTAGTCTAAAAGGTGGTAATGCCAACAATGCACTTTCTTTAATTACTTCCGTTTGAACCAATCCCATATTTAATGAGATTATATATCCTATTATTACGGCAATTAATATTGATAATTGTTTTATAAATCCTTTACCTTTAAAATTAATCAATAGTGCTATACTTAATGTTATTCCTGCCACAACCAAGTTTTCCTTTGCCATTCCAAATGCAGTTGGTATAAGATTTAAACCTATTACTATTATCATTGGTCCAACTACTTGTGGTGCAAGATATTTTTCTATTTTCTCTACTCCTATTTTTTTTAACTAAAAAGGATACAAGCACATAAATTAATCCAGCTACAAACATGCCTCCTTGAGCATAAGCTAGATCTCCATTGTATAATTCTTTAACTTTTAATATAACTGGAATAAATGCAAAAGATGAGCCTAAAAACACAGGTACTTTTCCCTTTGTACAAATATGGAAAATCAATGTTCCACAACCTGCTGTAAATAGAGCAATTGATGGGTGTAAACCAGTAAGCATAGGCACTAAAACTGTAGCACCAAACATGGCGATTAAATGTTGTAAAGCTAACACCGACTTTTCATACTACCTAAAACTATAGAGTCATCTACCATAGTTTTTTTTCATAATATTATCTGTCATTTGAAATCTCTCCTTTCCAGCCTCACAGGACTAGTTTAAAGTTTAGTATTAAATTTTCTCTTAACTATATTAGCATACATATCTACAATATGCAAGAATTATTTTTTTTGTTTTATGAAAAGTACCTATAGATACATTAAAAAAATCTTAAAACAAAAAG
>JMBV01000141.1_pt1 | contig 27715 bp, 44 predicted proteins | sample 616531 | NCBI WGS metagenome assembly JMBV01 (sample SAMN02727904, study PRJNA239997) | anaerobic digester metagenome | biome: anaerobic digester; isolation source: mesophilic anaerobic digester inoculated with municipal waste water sludge... | place: Germany: Bielefeld University, CeBiTec ...
TCTAAATTAATTATGCAAAATAGCTACATACTTATTTTGGCTATTGGAATGTTACCTGTTATATTGACTGGGAATATTGATCTTTCTGTAGGTTCTGTATTGGCATTTGTCAGTTCAATAGCAGGAGTGATGATAGTTACTTATGAGATGCCAGTGTGGTTAACTATCATAGTAGCTTTAGTTATAGGAATCTTGGTAGGTGCATGGCAAGGTTTTTGGATAGCTTATGTTAGGATTCCTTCCTTTATTGTAACTTTAGCAGGAATGTTGATTTTTAGAGGTTTAACCCTTGTAATCTTAAAAGGAAATACTTTAGCTCCTTTTCCAAAATCATATCAATTCCTTGCAGCTGGATTTTTAACTAAAAATCCAGATATGGTAAAGTTAGTTTCCCTGGCTGTAGGGGTATTATTTTCTATACTAGTAGTTTTTACTGAGTTTAGAAATAGAGAAAAAGAAAAAAAAGATATGGCATTGAAACAATGCAATTTAATACTTTTATATTAAAAGTCGTTGCTGAAGTAGTTTTAATTATGTTTTCATTGTACTGGTTAAGTTTGTATCATGGAATACCAGTAGTGTTGTTTTTACTAGTGATTTTGATATTGATTTATAGCTATATAACAAATAAAACTGTTATAGGTAGGGGGGGCATATATGCATTTGGAGGAAATGAAAGAGCTGCCGAACTTTCTGGGATTAAAACCAATAAGGTTTTCTTTTTAACATATGTAAATATGGGACTTATGGCTGCTTTAGCAGGGATAATATTTTCTGGTAGACTAAATGCAGCAACACCATCTGCTGGAAATGGTTTTGAATTAGATGCTATTGCTGCATGTTATATAGGTGGAGCCTCAGCTTCAGGTGGAGTAGGAACTATAATTGGGGGGGCAGTAGTTGGTGGGCTTGTTATGGGAGTCTTAAATAATGGTATGTCAATAATGGGTATTGGTATCGATTGGCAACAAGCTATTAAAGGATTAGTTTTATTAGCTGCAGTTGCTTTTGATACCTATAATCAAAGAAAAAAAAGCATAGCTCTAATTTAGAGGTGATTTCATGAATATTACTATAAAAGAAATAGCAGAAATTTGTGGAGTATCAAGGGGGAACAGTAGATAGAGTTTTACACAATAGAGGAAATGTAAGCAAGGAAACGGAAACCTTAGTACGGGAGACTATTGAGAGATTAGAATATACTCCTAATATAACAGGTAAGATTTTAGCTGGGAAAAAGAAGGGATTTAAAATTGGAGTTATATTAATTTCAAAAGGAAATCCATTTTTTTAATGATGTATTAAAGGGCATTAATAGGGCTAAGGAAGAGTATAGAGAGTATGGAGTGTCTGTTTTTATTCATGAATTAGAGGGCTATGATATTGAAAACAAGTAGAAAAAAATGGATGAGTTAAAGGATAAAGTAGACGCTATAATCTTAAATCCAATTAATGATAAATTAGTAGTGGATAAAATTAATGAACTAGTCAAACAAGGTTTAGTTGTAATTAATGTAAATACAGATGTGGAAAATAGCAATAGATTATATTATATCGGAAGTGATTATATAAAAGGTGGGGGGGAAACATCTTGTGGAGTTTTGGCTTTGTTGACAAAGGGAAAAGCTAAAACAGCTATATTAACAGGTTCTAAAAAGGTATTAGGACATAATCAGAGGATTGAAGGGTTTAAAAGGATAAAAGAAATAAGGTATCCAGATATAGATATAGTAGCTATTTCTGAAACAAATGATAGGGATAAAATAGCTTATATGGAAACTAAGGAAATTTTAGAGAATTATGAAATAGATTCAATAGTAATAGTTGCTGCTGGGGGGGTAGCTGGTGTGTGTAAGGCTGTTCAAGAGATGAAGATGGAGGACAGGATTACCATAGTAAGTTTTGACGCTGTTCCTATTACAAGGGAAATGTTAAAACAAGGAGTTATTAAAGCTACAATATGTCAACAGCCCTTTACACAAGGATATAAATCCATTGAATTAGCATATAATTATTTTGTTATTGGAAAAAAAATCTGAAAAAGATAAATATATAGTTAAAAATGAAATTAAAATATTAGAAAATTTATAAGGAGCTGAAGAATATGAAAACTTATTTTCCAAATGTACCAGAAGTAAAATATGAGGGTAAGGATTCCAAAAATCCTTTTTCATTTAAATATTATGATGCAGAGAGAGTTATTCATGGAAAGACCATGGAAGAACATTTGAAATTTGCCATGTCTTGGTGGCATACAATGGTGGCAGGTGGTACTGATCCTTTTGGAGATGCAACAATGGATAGAAGTTATGGGAAAGAAGATCCTATGGATATTGCAAAGGCTAGAGCAGATGCTGCCTTTGAATTAATGAGTAAATTAGGGATTAAGTATTTTTGCTTTCACGATGTTGATATAGCTCCACAGGGAAAAGATTATTTAGAAACACGTAAAAACTTCCATGAAATGGTGGACTATATTGAATCTAAGATGAAGAATACAGATATAAAACTTCTTTGGGGGGGCACAGCAAATGTATTTTCACATCCAAGATATATGCATGGAGCAGGAACTTCACCTAATGCAGATAGTTTTGCATATGCAGCATCACAGATTAAAAATGCAATAGATGCAACAATTCGCTTGGGAGGAACAGGATATGTCTTTTGGGGGGGTGGCAGAGAAGGATATGAAACTCTATTAAATACTGATATGGAATTTGAACTTGATAATATGGCTAGACTTATGAGAATGGCTGTAGATTATGGGCGAGAAAAAGGATTTAAAGGTGATTTTTACATTGAACCAAAGCCAAAGGAACCAACAAAACATCAATATGATTTTGATTCAGCCACAGTATTGGCATTTTTAAGAAGATATGGATTGGAAAAAGACTTTAAATTAAATATAGAAGCAAATCATGCTACATTAGCAGGACATACTTTCCAACATGAACTAGCAACTGCTAGAATAAATGGAGTATTTGGTAGTGTTGATGCAAATCAAGGAGATCCAGCTTTGGGTTGGGATACAGATCAATTCCCAACAGATGTATATAGTGCTACTCTAGCAATGTATGAAATAATTAAGGCTGGAGGATTTACAAATGGTGGCCTTAACTTTGATGCAAAGGTTAGAAGAGGCTCCTTTGAATTCGACGATTTAGCATTAGGATATATTGCAGGAATGGATACTTTTGCCTTAGCTTTAATAAAAGCATATGAAATAATTGAAGATGGTAGAATTGATGAGTTTAAAAAAATCTAGATATTCAAGCTATAATACAGGTATAGGTAAGAAAATTGTCGGCGGTAAAACTTCTCTTGAAGAACTTGAAGAATATACTATTAAAAATGGTGAAGTTACTATGGAAAGTGGAAAACAAGAGTATTTAGAATCAGTACTAAACAATATATTATTTAAGTAAAGGAAATTTTAGTAGGACTTCATTGACTTGAAGTCCTAAATTTTAACTATTTTGTAGAGGTGATTTTATGAATTATTTAATAGGTATAGATGTGGGGACTTCAGGGGCTAGGGCAGTCCTATTTGATGAAAATTTAAATATTATAAGCTCGGCCTCTGAAGAATATCCGCTTTATCAACCACAAAATGGATGGGCGGAGCAAGATCCTGAAGATTGGGCTAAAGCTACAATTAAAGCTATAAAAACTATTATAGAAGATAGTGGTGTAAATAAGAATAAAGTCAAGGGAATAGGATTATCCGGGCAAATGCATGGTTTAGTTATGTTAGATGAAAATAATTCAGTTATAAGGCCAGCTATTATCTGGGCAGATCAGAGAACGGAAAAAGAATGTGATGAAATAACAGAAAAAGTTGGTAAAGAAAGATTAATTCAGATAACAGCTAATCCAGCTTTAACTGGTTTTACAGCTTCGAAAATATTGTGGGTAAAAAAATAATGAACCAGAAAACTACAATAGATGTAAACATATATTATTACCAAAGGATTATGTTAGATTTATTTTAACAGGTGTATATGCTACAGATGTATCTGATGCAAGTGGAATGCAATTATTAGATGTACCTAAAAGGCAGTGGTCTGATGAGATACTAGATATTCTAGAAATAGATAAAGATAAATTAGCAAAGGTATATGAATCACCAGAAGTAACAGGCAAAATAAGAAAATCTATAGCTGAAGAAACTGGATTAAGTGAAGATACAATAGTAGTAGCAGGTGCAGGGGGGATAATGCTGCAGCTGCAGTAGGAACAGGTGTAGTCACTGATGGAAGTGCATTTACAACTATAGGAACCAGTGGGGGGGTTGTGTATGCACATAGCAGTGAAGTTCATATAGATCCAAAGGGACGAGTGCATACATTTTGTTGTGCAGTTCCCAATGCTTGGCACATAATGGGTGTAACACAAGCTGCTGGTCTTTCTTTAAAATGGTTTAAAAATAATATTTATGAAGGATTCGATCCTACAGGAGAAAAAGCATCTTATGAATTGATCAATAGAGAAATAGAAGAGGTAGAAATAGGAAGTGAAAAACTAATTTACTTACCATATTTAATGGGAGAAAGAACTCCACATTTAGATCCAAATGCAAGGGGAGTTTTCTTTGGACTTTCTGCAAAGCATAATAAAAAGAATTTAGCTCGTTCAGTAATGGAAGGTGTGTCTTTTTCTTTAAGAGATAGTTATGAGATTTTATTGAATATGGGATTACAAATTGATGAAATGATGATTACAGGTGGAGGAGCAAGAAGTAGGGTATGGAGGCAAATGTTAGCAGATATTTTTAATTGTAATGTAAGAACAATTGAATCTAAAGAGGGAGCCTCTCTTGGTGCTGCTATATTAGCAGGTGTAGGAGCTGGAATATTTGAGTCTGTAGAATCAGCATGTGAAAATATATTAAGAAGGGAAAGGAAATCATACCAAGTAGAGAAAACCATAAGATATATAATGAATATTACGAGATTTATGGAGAATTATATAGGAATTTAGAAAACTCTTTTAAAAAAAATTAAGTAAAATATAATTGTGGAGTTGAGTCTTGTGAAATATGTAAAAAAAAGACTATTTTGGAACTACAAAAGATTTAAACCAAGTATACAAATTTACCATTTTTAATAATAGAGGTACAGAAGTAGATATTATCAATTATGGAGCTACTGTAACATCCTTTAGAATAAATAATGACTTTGGAGAGTTAGATGATATTATTTTGGGATATGATAATTTAAAGGATTATGAAGATGGAGATAAATTTTTCGGTGTTACTATAGGCAGATGTGCAAATAGAATTTCAAAATCATCCTTTAGATTGAATGACAAAGTATATATTTTAAAAAAAACAATGAAGGAGAAAATCATTTACATGGAGGTAATAATGGGTTTCATAGAAGAATTTGGGATTATGAAATAAAAGAGCGAGGAGTTTGTTTTACCTATGTAAGTGAAGATATGGAGGAAGGCTATCCAGGAAGATGTACTTTAAATGTAGAATATACATTAACAGATGAAAATGAATTATATATAGATTATACTGGAAAAACCACAAAGGATACAGTATTAAACCCAACAAATCATTGCTATTTTAATTTAAATGGACATAATAGTGGGACTATTTTAAAACATAGCTTGATAGTCAATGCAGATAATTATACTCCTATTGATTCTTATAGTATTCCTACAGGAGAAATATGTGAAGTAGATGGTACACCTTTTGATTTAAGAAAACCTAAGATAGTAAATGAAGTTATCAATAAAAAAACATAAACAAATTTCATACGGTAAGGGATTGGATCATAATTTTTGTATAAATAAAGATAAGAATGTATTAAGGCTGGGAGCTATTCTTGAAAGTGATAATAAAGAAAGAAAACTTTTAGTTTATACAACTTTACCAGGAATACAAGTATATACAGGAAATAATATAGGAACAGAAAATGGAAAAGATAATAATATTTATAAAAATCATTACGGTATATGTTTAGAAACCCAATATTATCCTAACAGCATAAATATACCAGGATTTGAAAGCCTATACTAAAGGCGGGAGATATATACAGTAGTAGAACAATTTATAAAGTAGAATAAAAGATAGGTTACTCTAAATTTAGAGTAGCCTATTTTTTTATTTCAAAAAAACTTACAAAAAAACGTTGTCTTTAATAATACATTGTGCTATAATTAAGGCAACAAAGTTACAAATGACCATTAAGTGAGCAATTGTAACATAAAATTTTAAATACAGGGTTTTACAGAAAAAGTAATAATTATACTATTATTTAGAGAGAAGATTCATCAAAGGTATAAGATATATAAGGTATAGGAAAACCTTGTCTAAAGAAGTAAGGAATTTCCTAAGCAAATTAATTTAAGTGGATTTTTGAAAGGATGGTTAAATTGATTTTGAGAAGGAAAGAGAGCAAATTGTAGAGTATGGAAAAAAAGTTAATAACTAGTAACTTAACCAAAGGGACAGGCGGGAATATTAGTGTTTTCTTTAGGGAAGAAAAACTTATGGCTATCACTCCAAGTGGGATTGATTATTTTAAATTAAAACCAGAGGATATAGTTATTATGGATTTAGATGGGAATATCATTGATGGAATTCAAAAACCTTCAAGCGAATACTCTATGCATAAGATTTTTTTTACGAGAGGAGGGAAGATATTAATTCTGTGGTTCATACCCATTCTACTTATTCAGCTGTATTATCCTGCTTAAGATGGGAATTACCGGCAGTACATTATTTAGTAGCTATTTCCGGTGGTAAAAATGTAAGATGTGCAGATTATGCAACTTTTGGAACAAAGGAATTAGCAGAGAATGCCTTTGAAGCCATGGAAGGTAGAATGGCTGTATTTTTAGCAAATCATGGACTATTAACAGGAGCTAAGGATTTACCAAATGCATTTAATAAGGCGGAAGAAATTGAATTTTGTGCAGAAATCTACTATAGATCCAAATCAGTAGGGGGGGAACCAATAATCCTACCAGATGAAGAAATGGAGAAGATGTTGGGGGGGTTATTTCAAAGTTATGGACAAGTAAAAGAAAAGAAATAAAAACATTTAGGAGGAATTATAAAATGAAAAAGAATGATAGCTTTAAAGGATTATTACCTTTAATATTTTTCTTAGTTATTTATATGGGAACTGGAATATTATCTGGAGAATTTAGTAGTATGCCTTTATTATTAGGTTTTATGTTTGCATCTGGATTATCTTTGTTATTAGACAAGCCAGGAGAAAAAAACTTCCCTTGATGATAAGTTAGAGATTTTTTTCAAAATCTGGTGGAGAACCAACTATTATACTAATGGTTATTATATTTATGTTGGCAGGTGCATTTTATTCCATAGCTGACGCCATGGGGGGGCAGTAAGTACTATAGTAAATTTAGGTTTAAGTATTTTACCAACAAATGCACTATTACCAGGAATATTTATTATAGGGGGGGCAGTTTTATCCTTTGCTATGGGAACATCTATGGGAACTATTACAGCTCTTGCACCAATAGGTGTTGGCATTGCTGAACAAACGGGTATAAGTATGGCATTAGTAATGGGAACAGTAGTAGGTAGTGCAATGTTTGGTGATAACTTATCATTTATTTCTGATACTACAATAGCTGCAATAAGAACTCAAGGTGTAGGACCAAGGGATAAATTTAAAGCCAACGCTTTAATTGTACTTCCGGCAGTAATTTGTACTTTAGTTATTTTATCATTTTATCAACAGGAAATGCTCAAATTGGAACTTATGAATATGATTTAATTAGAATAGCTCCATATGTAGTAGTTATAGTTACTGCACTTATTGGCTGGAATGTAATGACAGTATTAGGCTCAGGTATAGCAGTTGGTTCAATTATAGGTCTTGTTAAAGGGGGGGACTATGGTGTTGTTGAACTATTTGGATTCCTACAAAGAGGTATGGAATGGATGCAAGATTTAGCTATGATTGCCATAGTTGTAGGTGGAGTAGTTGGACTTATGAATTATTATGGTGGTATTGATTATCTATTGGAAAAAGTAAAATCTAAGATTAAGAGTAAAAAAAGGTGCAGAATTTGGAATGGTAATATTAGTCAGTTTACTAGATGTAGCCACTACTAATAATACAATTTCAATAATTACAGCAGGTCCATTGGCAAAGGACTTAGGAGATGAATATGGTATTGATCCAAAGAGAACAGCAGGCCTTTTAGATATATTCTCATCTGCTTTCCAAGGATTAATTCCTTATGGTGGTCAGTTATTAGTAGCTGCTGGAATAGGAAAGATTTCTCCAGTTGAAATAGTACCATATTCCCTATATTCATATTTTATGATACTATTTGGAGTGTTGGCAATTATCACTGGAATTCCAAAATTTAAAGATAATAAAGTAAAATAAAAAGTAGAAAGGTAGGAGATATATGGAACGTGCAGATAAAGATTTAGCATTTATGCTTAGATATGAAAATGTGGCTTGGTATGAAGATGGTAAGGTTAGGATTTTAGATAGAAGAATTTATCCTACAGATACAGTATTTGTTACATGTAATACTCACGAAGAAGTAGCAAAGGCAATTAAGGATATGGTGACACAAAGTGCAGGACCATATACAGCTGCAGGAATGGGTATGGCATTGGCAGCTTATGAATGTAGGGATTTATCAGAAGAAAAGCAAAAGGAATATTTGAAAGATGCAGCTTATAAATTAGGAAATGCAAGACCTACAACTGCAAATAGAATGAATCAAGTAGTTAATAGGTGTTTAGATGTGGCTTATGAAGCAATGGAAAGTGGCAAAAAGGTTGATGAAGCTATTTTTGAACATACTGTTGACTCTATGAATAAACGTTATTCTAGAATAGGAATTGTTGCAGAATATCTTGTAGATATGTTCCCAGACAATGGAAATATAATGACTCAATGTTTTGGTGAGACTATAGTGGGCATGATGTTAAAGGAAGCTAAAAAGAGAAACAAAAATATCAAACTATTTTGTCCTGAAACTAGACCTTATTTGCAAGGGGGGCTAGGCTTACAGCTAGTGTAGCTTATGACCAAGGATTTGACACTACTGTAATTACTGATAATATGCCAGCTTTTACTATGCAGACTAAGGGGGGGATAGATTTATTTACATCTGCAGCAGATTCCATATGTATGGATGGACATATAGTAAATAAAATTGGAACCTTACAAATAGCAATTGCAGCTAAATATTCTGGAGTACCTTATTTTGTAACAGGAATTCCAGATAGGGATTATAAGACAATTTCTCAAGTTAAAATTGAGGAAAGGGATCCTCAACAAGTTCTTGAGTTTAGAGGCATAAAGACTACAATGGAAGGTGTTAAAGGATATTACCCATCCTTTGATATAACTCCTCCACATTTAGTAAGTGGTGTTGTTACAGATAAGGGAATATTAACACCTTATGATTTAGAGAGATATTTTGATACGGAAGTAGAGGACTATTATTAGTAAAATTAAGGAGGCGATGGTTTTGCCTAAATTTGATTCACATTTTAAATTAACAGAAAAGGATATTATACCTTATGTTAAAGAAACTTTAGATATATTTAGTAAGGACGCCAATTTAAAGGCAGAGGAAATAGGCGATGGAAATATAAACTATGTCTTTAGAGTATGGGATGAAGATACTAAAAATCCATTGTAATAAAACAAGCGGACACTCTATTAAGGTCTTCAGGTAGGCCTTTAGATGTGGATCGTAATAGAATAGAGGCTGAGGTATTGATGTTACAAGGAAAATTATCATCAGGCTTGACTCCAGAGATATATAATTATGATCCTATTATGTGTGCCATAGCAATGGAGGATGTATCTGATCATAGAAATCTAAGATTAGCATTATTGGAAAATGAAACATTTCCTTATTTTGCAGACCATATTAGTTCCTTTGTTGTAGACACATTATTGCCTACTACAGATTTAGTTATGGATTCTGGAGAGAAAAAGGATAATGTGGCAAGATATATCAATAAAGACCTATGTAAAATTTCAGAGGATCTAGTATTTACAGAACCATATATAGATTATAAAGGCAGAAATATTATATTAGAAGAAAATATGGATTTTGTAATTAAGGAAATCTATAATGATAAAAAAAACTTGTATTAGAGGCTGGTAAGCTAAAGAATAATTTTATGAATAATGCTCAAGCTCTTATTCATGGAGATTTACACTCAGGATCTATTTTCTTAAACCAAAAATCAACTAAAGTATTGGATCCAGAATTTGCTTTTTACGGTCCTATAGGATATGACTTAGGTAATGTAGTAGGAAATCTATTCTTTGCTTGGGCAAATGCATATGTCACTAAGGATGCTGAAGAAGTAAAAGATTTTATCCAATGGTTAGAAAAGACTATAGAAGATATAGTAGATTTATTTAAAGAAAAGTTTATAAAATTATATAAAGAAATCGTAACAGATGTAATGGCAAAAGAAGAAGATTATATGAATTGGTATTTAGATTTAGTATTATCAGATACTGCTGGTTCTGCAGGTTTAGAAATCATTAGAAGAGTAGTAGGAGATGCTAAGGTATTGGATATTACTGGTATTGAAGATAAAGATGCTAGAATAAAGGCGGAGAGAATCCTTTTATTAAGTGGAAAAGAATTTATTAAAAATAGGGAAAACATTAAATCAGGAAAAGATTATACTAAGATATTTAAGGCTAATTTGTCTTAATATTTTATGATACAAATTTTTCCTATTGAAATAAGGAGGAGGATAAATTTGAATAGTTTTTATTACTATAATCCTACCAAATTAGTATTTGGTAAAGATTCTGTATCAAAGATTACGGAATACTTGCCTAAAGATGTAAAGAAGTTACTCCTTCATTATGGAGGAGGTAGTATAAAGAGATCAGGATTATATGATCAAATAATGGAAGTTTTAAAAGAAAAAGATATCCAAGTAGTTGAACTTTCTGGTGTAACTCCAAATCCTAAATTAAGTTTAGTTAGGGAAGGAATAAAGCTGTGTAAGGAAGAAAAGGTTGATTTTATATTAGCTGTAGGTGGAGGAAGTGTAATAGATTCATCTAAAGCTATAGCAGCTGGAGTATATACAGAAGGTGATGTATGGGATCTATATGTTCAAGGAAAGGCATTGACTAAGGCTTTACCTATAGGTGTTGTGTTGACTATACCAGCATCTGGAAGTGAAAGTAGTAATGCAACTATTATCACTAATGAAGAAACTAAACAAAAATTAGGTCTCGAGGATGATTTGTTAAGACCTGAATTTGCCATATTAAATCCAGAGATTACTTTAACATTACCAGAAAGACAAACTTTTGCAGGGATAGTGGATATATTGTCTCATGTAATGGAAAGATATTTTACCAATACTGAAAATGTAGAACTTACAGATAATCTATGTGAAGGAACCATGAGAGCTGTAATATCAAATGCATATAAATTATTGGAAAATCCTAATGATTATGATGCTAGGGCTGAGATAATGCTAAGTGGTACTATGGCTCATTCAGGAATACTTGGTTTAGGTAGGGAAGAGGATTGGGCAAGTCATAGAATTGGTCATGAAATAACTGCCCTTTATGGTACAACCCATGGTGTTACTTTAGCTATGATTCTTCCTGCATGGATGAAATATGTATATAAGGAAAATATAAATAGATTTGCAAGATTTGCAAAAAAAATGTATTTGATGTTGATGAAAAATAAAGACAGATGAAGAAGTAGCCTTAATGGGAATAGAAAAATTCGAAGAATTTTTAAAGGATATTAATATTCCCCTAAGACTAAAAGATGAAGGTATTCCTTATGATCAATTTGAACTAATGGCTGAAAAATGCACTAAAAATGGTGCAGTAGGTAGATTTGTAAAGATTGATAAGGATGCTGTATTGGAAATACTTGAATTAGCTAAGTAAAATATTTAAGCTAATTATTAAGGGCTATCTTGATTGGATAATTGTATTCTATTTTAAGATAGCTCTTTTTTTTATCTAAAATAGTTATTTGAACATTGCAAAAATTCTTAAAAAAACGTTGTCTTTTATATTCCTTTGTGCTATAATAAGTTAACAAATCATTACAGATGAACAGCAAATGAGCAAATGTAACGGGAGGACTAAAATGTCAACTTATAAAAACAAAGAAATGGTAAAGGTATCTTACTATTATTATAAAAAGGATTAACTCAAGGTGAAATAGCAAAAAAAGATGAATATGTCTAGGCAAAGGGTCAATAGGATATTGAAAAAGGCATTGGAAGACAATATAGTTCAAATAAAGATTAATGATATGGACAAGTATAATGTGGAACTTGAGAATAAATTAGAAGAGAAATTTAATTTAAAACAATCTGTAGTCATTAACCCCATAGATGATTATACAATTTATGGAGCCTTAGGGATAGCAGGAGCTGAATATTTAGAAGGCATACTTACAAAGGAGGATATGATAGGTGTAACTTGGGGGGGTAGGACATTATCTGAAGTGGCAAAGAGGCTATCATATAATGAGAAATTAAATGTTTCAGCAGTACAGTTAATTGGTGGTTTAAATATAGCTTATACTGATTTACAGGCTGATGAAATAACTAGGACAATTGGAAGAAAATTAGGAGGAGACTCCCATATTTTATATGCCCAGCCATTGTAGAGAGCAAGGAAATAAAAGATGCATTTATGTCTGACAATAATCTAAAAGAGACTTTTGAAAACATGAGAAAGTGCAATATTATAATAGCTGGAATTGGAGAACTAAAAGAAGACACCCAATTACACAAAGATGAAGATTTAAATGATGAATATAAGAAACATCTATTTTGTCAAGGTTGTGTTGGTGATATTGGATTTAGATGGTATGACAAAGATGGAAACCCTATAAGACATAATTATTATGATAGGACAATAGGATATGATATTTTGAAAAATAAAAACAATGCCTTAGTTGTGGGAATAGCTGGTGGAGAAAAGAAATATGAAGCTATTTTAGGAGCATTAAAGGGAAATTATCTAGATGTATTGATTACTGATAATGATATGGCTGAAAGATTAATTAGTCAATAATTGCTTTAATTATATAAAAAGAAAGGGGGGGATTTTATATGAACAGAGAAGAACTTAAAAACTTAGGTTTTAGTACGAAGGCAATACACGGTGGTTATGAAAAAAAATGAGCATGGTGCATTGGCTACTCCAATATATCAGACATCTACTTTTATATTTGATTCTGCAGAGCAAGGAGGTAGAAGATTTGCTCAAGAAGAGGAAGGATACATCTATACTCGTGGTGGCAACCCAACAAATACACAAGTAGAAGAAAAGGTTGCTATTTTAGAAAATGGAGAAGCAGCAGCATCCTTTGCTTCAGGAATGGGAGCTATTACAGGAGTACTTTGGTCAGCATTAAGGGCTGGAGATCATGTTGTAGCTGCAAAGACACTTTATGGATGTACTTTTGCTTTCTTAAATCATGGTCTAACTAGATATGGTGTAGAAGTTACATTTGTAGATACATCAGATCCTGAAAATGTAAGAAAAGCTATGAAAGAAAATACAAAGGTAGTTTATTTAGAAACACCAGCAAATCCTAATATGTTGATTTCTGATATAGAAACTATATCTAAAATAGCTCATGAAAATAAGGACTGTATTGTAGTAGTAGACAACACTTATCCTAGCCCATATTTACAAAGACCGCTGGAATTAGGTGCAGATGTAGTTGTCCATTCTGCAACTAAGTATCTAAATGGTCATGGAGATGTAATTGCAGGTTTTGCAGTAGGAAAACAGGAATTTATAAATGAAGTAAAGGCCTTTGGAAGAAGTGATATGAATGGTTCAGTACTAAGTCCTTTTGATGCATATTTAATTAACCGTGGTATGAAAACATTAGATTTACGTATGGAAAGACATTGTGAAAATGCGCAAAAAGTTGCTGAGTTTTTAGAGAAACATTCAGCAGTGGAAAAAAAATTATGTATCCTGGATTAAAGAGTTTTCCACAATATGAATTAGCTAAAAAGCAAATGAAATTACCAGGAGCAATGATGGCCTTTGAAGTTAAAGGTGGAATAGAAGCAGGAAGAAAATTGATGAATTCAGTAAAATTATGTACCTTGGCAGTAAGTTTAGGAGATGCAGAAACACTAATTCAACATCCAGCTTCCATGACTCACTCACCATATACACCAGAAGAAAGAGCAGCAAGTGGAATCTCAGAAGGATTAGTAAGATTGTCAGTAGGACTAGAAAATGCAGAGGATATAATTGCTGATCTTAAACAAGCTCTTGATAAATTAGTATAAAAATTTATATTAGATTAAAGGGATATCTAGGAAAGATGTTCCTTTAATCTACAAATTTAAGTAATAGTAATGCTCTATAATTTACCACATTATTTAATAGTAAGATTAAAATTCTGGATTCATATTTGTATTAACCCCCCCAATATTAAAGGATTTTTTTATATGGTTACTAGCTTTAACTTTATCACGGTATAGTGATAACGAGTCTAAGCTTTAACAAATAAATATAATTAGGAGGAAAAATATGAAAAAGCATGATAAAGGTAGTGCAGTTGGACTAATACCGTTGGGATTATTTTTAATAATGTTTCTAGGAACAGCAGCAGTTACAGGTGATTTTTATAAGATGCCAGTATTAGTTGCATTTTTCATCGTTTCAGGTGTAGCTTTAGCAATGAATAAAAACAGATCTTTTACAGAAAATGTTGAATTATTTGCTAAAGGTGCAGGACATGTGGATATTATGATTATGGTTTTAATATTTTTATTAGCTGGAGCATTTGCTAATGTAGCTAGAGAAATGGGTGGGGGGGTAGATTCTGTTGTTAATTTTGGATTATCAATAGTTCCACCAAGTTTATTAATACCAGGAATTTTTCTTATTTGTTGTTTTATTTCTTTATCCATGGGAACTTCCATGGGAACTATAGTAGCAATTGCACCTATAGCTATTGGTATTGCTGATAAAACTGCAATAACTTATCCAATAGCCCTTGGAGCAGTATTAAGTGGAGCTATGTTTGGAGACAATTTATCTATGATTTCTGATACTACCATAGCAGCAGTTAGAACGCAAGGGGTAGATATGAAGGATAAATTTAAATTCAATTTTTTTTCCTAGTACTACCTGCAGCTATAGCTACAGCAATTATATTTGGTCTTATGACAAAGGGTACCACACTGACTCTAGATGGAGCATATGAATATAGTTTTATAAAGATATTACCTTATTTAACTGTATTAATTGGAGCGCTAATTGGATTTAATGTTATGTTAGTTCTTACAGTAGGTATAGTTTTTGCAGGAATTTTAGGAATTGTTGGAGGTAGTTTCGACATATTTGGACTTCTTCAAGCTGTTCAAGAAGGTATGAATGGAATGATGGATTTAGCTTTAATAGCTGTTGTAGTTGGTGGATTAGTTGAGCTTATTAAAGATGCTGGTGGTATTGATTGGTTATTAAATACTATTACTTCAAAGATTAAATCAAAGAAAGGTGCAGAATTTGGAATTGCAGCATTAACTTCAGTGGCAGATATTGCAACTGCTAATAATACTATAGCAATTGTAATAGCTGGACCATTGGCTAAGGATATAGCAGATGAATACCATATAGACCCAAGGCGTACAGCATCACTATTGGATATCTGGGGAAGCGTATGGCAAGGTATAATTCCTTGGGGGGGAGGTCAATTATTGGCTGCAGCTGGATTGGCAGGAATTTCACCATTTATGATTGTGCCATATAGTATTTATCCTATGTTAATGGCAGTAATGGCAATTATAGGAACTTTGACAGGTTTTCCAGCTTTTGCAACTAAAGGGAAAAGGGTTGCAGAATAAATTATCAATATTAAAAACACTTCCAATTTTGGGAGTGTTTTTTTTATGGAAATTATTCTTTTAAGGGTATATTATATAAATAAGGGTAATGAATTCAATTTAAAGGAGGAATTCCATGGGAAATTATAGGGATTTAGATACACCAGCTTTGATAATTGATAGGGATAAGGTTTTAGATAATATTAAGTTTGTACAAAATTATGCTAATAGATTTGGAGTAGCATTAAGGCCTCATACTAAAACCCATAAGATGCCTCATTTAGCTAAACTACAGTTACAGGCAGGGGCAAAGGGGGATTACAGTTGCTAAGGTGGAAGAGGCAGAAGTTATGGCTCAAAATGGCATTAGAGATATTTTCATTGCCAATGAAATTGTAGGAAAGCTGAAATTAGAAAAAAATTAAAACATTAGCTAGGGATATTGATATCTCTTTTGGAGTTGACTGTATTGAACATGTACTAGAAATTGAAAATATATTTCAAGGTGAAGATAAGAAGGCTCAAGTGCTTATAGAAATAGAAGTTGGGGGGGAAAATAGATCCGGGGGGGTGATTAAAGAAAAAGATTTTGTAAATTTAATTGAATATATAAAGACTTGCAAAAATGTATACTTAAAGGGAATCTTTTCCCATGAAGGATTTACCTATGGTGCAAAGGATGTAGAAGAATTAAAAGAGATGTTTATAGAAAGTCAAAGTTTAACCCTTAAGTTTGCAAAACTAGCAAAAAAAACATGGATATGACTTGGAAGTAGTTAGTATTGGAGCTACACCTCCAACTATCTATAATTTAGATATTTTAGATGGAATAACTGAAATAAGACCAGGTACTTATATTTTAATGGATGTAGGTCAAGGAAATGCTATTAAAAGTTATGATAGATGTGCTGCAACGGTTTTAGCCACTGTTATAAGTAGGCCTACAGAGGAAAGAGTAATTATAGACGTGGGAGCTAAGGGCTTAACTATGCAGACTAGAACTGGTGGGATATGTGCTACGGAGGGCTTAGGATATATAAAGGATTATGGTATCTATATAGACAAGGTATATGATGAACATGGAATTATTTATAATAAAGAATTTAGGGATAAAATAAAAGTTGGAGATAAAATAGAAATAATACCTAATCATATTTGTCCTGTGTGTAATTTATATGATAAGGCTTATTTAGTATCAAGGGGAAAAGTAGTTGAGGAAGTAGAAATTGCTTGTAGAGGAAAATTAAGATAAGGATGATTTTATGGCAGATATAACAGTAGTAGGCGGTGTAAATGTTGATATACAAGGATTTCCAAGGGATAAATTAATTTATAAGGACTCTAATATTGGGAATGTAAATATATCTCTTGGTGGAGTAGGGAGGAATATAGCAGAAAATCTTGTTAAGTTAGGAGTTTGTACTAGATTAATCTCCATTATTGGAGATGATATTTATGGTGAAAAAATATTAGATGAGGCTGATAAAATAGGTCTTGATATGAGGGATTCTATTATTCTAAAAGGAGAAAATACTTCTATATATTTATCTATTTTAGATGAATTAGGAGATATGGTTCTTGCCATATCTAGCATGGATATATATGATAGTATGAGTATAGATTTTATTAGAGAAAAGAAAGATATAATTGAAAGCTCTAAAATATGTATAGTAGATACTAATATTCCTAAAGATGTTATAGAATACATGGTGACTGACTTTAAAGGAGTAGATTTTTTTTCTTGATACTGTGTCCACAGCTAAAACAAAAAAAGGTAAAGGATATAATAGGGTATTTCCATACCATAAAGCCTAATAAGTTAGAAGTGGAGATTCTTACTGGAATAAAGATTGAAAACCAGGAGGATTTACTAAAAGCTGCTCATTATTTACATAATAGAGGAGTAAAAAGGGTATTTATTACCTTAGGGAAAGATGGGGGGGTATTTTATAGTGATGGTGTTTAGTAGGACATATAGAGTCACCAGATATTAGGGTAATCAATGCTACAGGTGCTGGGGGGGATGCCTTTGTAGCAGCATTGGCTTATGGACATTTAGAATATATAACTACTGATGAAATGGCTAAATTATCCATGGCTGCATCTATTTGTACCCTTTCACATAAGGACACCATAAATCCCAATATGTCTATAGACAGAATTAAATCAATAGTAAAGGAGATTAAATAATGTTAGAAAAATATTTAGATATTAAACCGGAAGTTAAAGAGGCATTAGAGGAAGGCAGACCAGTAGTTGCATTGGAGTCTACAATTATTGCCCATGGTATGCCTTATCCTAAAAATGTGGAGACTGCTTTAAATGTAGAAAAAAATTATAAGGGATAAAGGAGTAGTTCCTGCTACTATTGCCATATTAGGTGGGAAATTAAAGGTAGGGCTTACAGAAGAGGAAATAGAATACCTTGGTAAAGCCAATAATGTAATTAAAACTTCTAGAAGGGATATTCCTTTTGTAGTTGCAAAGGGCTTTGATGGGGCAACTACTGTTGCCTCTACGATGATCATTGCAGCTCTTGCAGAGATTAAGGTTTTTGTAACAGGTGGCATAGGTGGTGTTCATAGAGGTGCTGAAGATACCATGGATATTTCTGCTGATTTGCAGGAGTTGGCTAATACTAATGTAGCTGTAGTATGTGCAGGTGCTAAATCTATATTAGATATAGGGTTGACATTAGAGTATTTAGAAACTATGGGTGTTCCAGTTATAGGTTTTGGGACTGAAGAATTGCCAGCATTTTATACTAGAAAAAGTGGTTTTAAAGTGGATTATAGAATTGATAGAGTTGAGGAGCTTGCAGGTATTGTAAAGGCCAAATGGGATTTAGGATTAGATGGAGGTTTGGTAATAGCTAACCCAATACCAGAAGAATATCAAATGGATTTTGATGTAATAAATAAGGCTATAAATAATGCTCTGGTAGAGGCTGAAGAAAAGGAGATAAAAGGAAAAGATACCACACCATTTTTATTAGAGAAGGTAAAGGAAATTACTGGTGGGGGGGACAGCTTAGAGGCTAATATTCAATTGGTATATAATAATGCGAAGATTGGAGCAGATTTAGCCCTAGAACTTTCTAAATTAATATAAAGAATTGTGATATAATATTATTAGTTGAAAACGAGGGAGGATATATCATGAATTATAGAAGATTTGGAGACAAATATGTAGTTAGATTGGAAAAAGGTGAAGAATTAGTAGAATCAATAAAAGAATTAGCCAAAAAAAGAAGATATTATGCTAGGAAGAGTTTCTGGAATGGGAGCAGTAAATAGGGTAGAAGTCAGTATATATGGAGTGGAAACTAAAGAATATTTTAAAAAAAGAGATAAATGAAGAAATGGAAATAGTAAGCCTAGAGGGTAATATAGCTAGAAAAGATGGAGAACCTATTTTGCATCTCCATACATCTGTGGCCTGTGAAGATTGTAGAGTGTTTGGCGGGCATTTACATTCTGCAGATATTAGTGTCACTGCTGAAATAATAATTGATGTTATAGATGGAGAATTAACTAAAGAATTTGATGAAGAAACAGGTGCAAATCTTTTTAAGTTTGATTAATGGGAAAGGGGGGGCAATTTAATTTGCCTCTTTTTTTTAAAAATAAATAGATTTTTTTATTGTATAGAATAAATACTTAATGATAAAATTTAGTGAGAGGTAATTTTAAATTTATGGAAATTTAAAAGGAGGTAGTGCCATGGAGGGATTAGTAGGAGTAATTGCTGGAACACCAGTAGATACCAAGATGGGGGTTGATTTTTTTAAGTGATAAAGACATAGCGGCTAAGGGATATCCTATTTCAAAAAAATGCAAAGGAACAAAGTAGATTTCAACTGTTATCTAAAGAAAACTTATATAATGAAGTTGTAAAAATTGTTGAAAAGGCTAAATTTGATGGAATAGATATAATATTTGTATATTGTAATTCCCTTAGTGCAGCTGTAGATATGGAAAGAGTATCAAGAGAAACTAATATTCCCATTGTAACTCCCTTTTCTGCCTATACTGATTTTGGGAAAGAATATTCTTCTCTATTGGTTTTGGCAGCTAACGGACAATCTTGTGGGAAAATTGAAAGCGTTTTAGAGGAGAGTAATAAGTATATTAAGGTATGGAGTATATCAGCGCTGCCTCTGGTGGAAGAAATTGAAACAGGGAATTTAGATGATATAATCTTTGAAAGTTTAAATTTAGAATTAATAGTACAATGGGCCCAATTAAACAAGGTAGAAGGAATTATTTTAGGTTGTACCCATTTTCCATACATATCAAAGCCATTTCAAGAGAAAACTAGGATCCCTATTTTAGATCCAGCGGAAAAAAATGTTGCAAAAGATGATTGAAATATATGAAGGGGATTAAAGGTGCATAGATTAGAAAGAAGTGATGAGATGTTAAAATTATTGCCTAAAAGAAAAAGTGATACTCACAAAGGCACTTATGGCAGGGTTGGTATAATAGGGGGGGAAGCAGGGGGGGTATGACAGGTGCTCCTTATTTGTCATCTCAAGCAGCCTTGAGAGTTGGTGCAGGCCTAGTATATACTATAGTCCCTAAATCTTTAGAAACAATAATGTGTATAAAACTTACAGAGGTCATAGTAAAGTCTATAGAAGACAAGGGAAAAGGACATTTTGTTAAGGAATCTATAATTGAAGTTTTAGGAACAACTAAAGACATGGATGTAATAGCTATAGGTCCTGGATTAGGAATAGATATAGAAAGGATATATTTTTTTAGAGGAAATTATTAAATCCTCTAAAATTCCCATGGTAATAGATGCAGATGGTATAAATTGTATTTCTCATAATCCAAATATACTATTAAACAGCAAAAAGGATATTATAATCACACCACATCCAGGAGAAATGGCAAGATTATTAAAGAAAAGTATCAAAGAAATTCAGGGGGGGAATAGGGAATATTATGCTAAATATGCAGCAAAAAAAATATAATATATATGTAGTTTTAAAGGGACATAATACCATAGTGGCCTCTCCTAATGGAGAAATATATGTAAATAATACTGGTAATCCTGGCATGGCAACAGCTGGTAGTGGAGATCTGCTTACAGGTATTATATTAGGACTTTGGGGGGGACAAGGACTTAGTTCTTTTGATGCAGCTAAATTAGGTGTATATTTTCATGGAATAGCAGGAGATTTAGCTTGTGAAGATAAAGGAGAGTATGGTGTCATAGCTACAGATATTTTAGAAAACATTCCTAGAAGCATGATGGGGGGGTAAATAGATGAAGAAAAACATACCTACCTTTCTATTACTTCATAGATTTACATAAAATAACAAGTAAAAGATTAAAATTTAATAAAAATGTTTCTTATATTAATAATAATCAAGAAGATACAAAAATTAAAAAAAAGAATGACTTTTTATCTTGACTTAATATTAGCAATAGGGTAAAATATACTCAACCTAAGTAAATAAACGTTTACATACCATAAAAAAACTTTGAACAATTTAATAAAATATATAAATTAAGTTTATTTGTCCTCGACAGGGGAAGTTGCTTTATTTGTGATAGTATACATTCCGTATACTTATATAATCAAATGAAATCCAACTAAGTAATAGTTAACTATTATTTAGTTGGTTTTTTTGTTAAAAAATTTGATGAAAGGAGGTAATTTGATTGAATATTTATTCGGAAGAATCTGTTTATTTTAGTGCATCTTCAAAGCTGCCCTCAAGCATCCCTTCGGGAGAAGTATATGATTCACTAAACATCGGATTTGTAATTGATAAGAATACAGGAATTATAGAGGATGTGTCTGTAACATTATTATCATCAGGAGCCACTAGGTTTCTAATGTATTTAATAATTGGGTTTAATTTACATGAAGAAGATCCAGAGGTTTTATTAGATAAAATTAGAACCAGATATTTCGGTGGATCGCAAAAAGCAATCATAGTAGCTGCAAAACAAGTAATACAAAAGTATCAAGCTTATAGGAATGTTAATTCCTAGATATAATACTTAAAAATTTGTATTTTAAAATAGGGGGGGCGAAAGATAATGATTGAAATGAATATGAGTAAAACTCTTCTACTAGCAGTAGTGTTATTATTAATTGGTAAGTTGATTAGGGCAAGGGTAAGTTTTTTTTAAGAAAATATTGCATACCAGATGCAGTGGTAGGTGGACTTTTATTTGCTACTTTAACATTTATATTATATCAGGCTGATATTGTAACTTTCAAATTTGATGGGACTCTACAAACATTCTTCATGAATATATTTTTCACTGCTAGTGGATTTGAGGCAGGAGCTAGTTTGATTAAGAAGAGTGGAGGCAAGCTTGGTATCTTCATAGTTCTTGCAGCTTTACTTGCTTTCTTACAAAATGTTTTAGCTGTAGGATTATCAGGATTAGTAGGAGTTGACCCATTAATAGGCTTAATGACGGGATCGATTCCTATGACGGGTGGCCACGGAAATGCAGCTGCGTTTGCACCACTTGCTGAAGATATGGGTGCCACAGGTGCTGTTACTGTAGCGGTTGCAGCGGCAACATTTGGATTAGTTGCAGGGTCAATGGTTGGAGGGCCTACTGCCAATAGATTAATCACAAAGCATAATTTAATGGCTAAGAGAAAAGTACAAACAACAAACGGAGAAATAGAAGTATTGGAAGAAGAAACTGAGGAAATGCCATTATTAAGTGGTACTAGAATTTCTAAGGCTGCATTTTTAGTATTTATTGCTTTAGGACTAGGTGCTTATTTAGCTGATCTGTTTAAAGTATTACTACCTAATGTTACATTGCCAATACACGTCATGGGTATGATAGGTGGAGCAATAGTTAGAAATGTATATGATAAAATTATGAAAGACGAGAATAGTACTCCACTACCAGAGATTAGTATTATAGGTGATATTACATTGGGATTGTTTGTTACAATGGCTGTAATGACTATGAAATTATGGGACTTACTAGCCTAGCTATACCGTTAATAATATTATTATTTGCACAAGTTTTACTTATATATATATTTGTAAACTTATTAACTTATACATTGATGGGTAAAGATTATGATGCAGCTGTAATGACTGCAGGTCATATTGGATTTGGGATGGGAGCTGTACCTGTTTCAATGGCTAATATGAAGGCTGTGTGTGAAAAGTATGAGTATTCAAAGATGGCATTTATCATTGTTCCTGTAGTGGGTGGTATGTTTAGTAACTTTACAAATGCTGCGATAATTACAGGGTTCCTGAATTATCTAGGTTAAGGATTTATTATAAACTTAATATTTACTCAGTTGCTTTATTTGAGAGGATATACATACCAGTATATTCAAAAATCAGATAAAATCCAGCTATTTAATAGATAAACTATGCTATTAAAAGCTGGATTTTTTTTATAAATAAATATTCAATTAAAGGGAGGACTTATTAATGAAATGTCTAATAACAGAAAAAAATTGACGAAAAAGGCATTAGTTTATTAAAAGAAAATGAATTTGTAGTTGACATAGCTTATGATAAAAATAGAGAAGAGGTAGAAGAAATAATTGGTGAATATGATGTTCTTCTTGTAAGAGCTGAAACACAAGTAGATAGAAAATTAATTGATTTAGGAAAAACTTGAAAGTTATAGGCATGGCAGGTATTGGATTAAATCATATAGATGTTAATTATGCAAAATCAAAGAATATAAAGGTTCTAAATGTACCAGATGGTAGCATTACATCTGTTGCTGAACTAACAATGGCCTTAATACTAGCTTCCGTTAGAAAAGTATATAATGCAGTAACTGCTACTAAGGATGGGAAATGGGATAAAACAGCTTTTACAGGGAATTTATTAGATGGGAAAACTATAGGAATTTTATCCTTAGGTAAAATTGGTTTTAGAGTAGCTGAATTATGCCAAGCATTTAATATGAATGTAATAGCTTATGATCCATATTTAAATCCAGAAATAGCAGAAAAAAATAAATGTAAAACTTTTACCACTTGATGAAGTGTTAAAGGAGGCAGATTTAGTATCGATTCATACACCACTAACAAAAGAAACTTATCATATGGTAGATGAAAGAGAATTAAATTTGATGAAGGATGGAAGCTTCTTGTTTAATTTAGGAAGAGGTGGTATTGTTAATGAGAAAGCTTTATACAAAGCATTGACAAATGGGAAATTAAAGGCAGCAGCTGTAGATGTTATGGAAAATGAACCTCCTAAAACTGAAGATGATAAGAAATTACTTGAACTAGATAATTTTATGGCTACTTGTCATATAGGTGCAGGTACTGAAGAGGCACAAGCTTATATATCATACTCATTAGCTAGTCAAGTAATAGAACATTTAAGTGAAGCAGTAAATGCATAAGAACTGTAAGTATTGAATAAAATTAATAAAATAAATGGGGGGGAATAAAAATGACAAAAGAAATGCTTAATCCATTAGAAAGTGCTCAAAAACAAGTTAAAACAGCTTGTGATAAACTAGGGTTAGAATCATCAGTATATGAATTATTAAAAGAACCTCAAAGGGTAATTGAAATATCTATACCAGTAAAGATGGATGATGGAACAGTTAAGATATTTAAAGGGTATAGATCAGTTCATAATAATGCTATAGGGCCTGGTAAAGGTGGAGTAAGGTTTCATCCAGGAGTAAATTTAGATGAGGTTAAAGCCTTATCTATTTGGATGACCTTTAAATGCTGTGTAACAGGAATCCCTTATGGCGGAGCAAAGGGTGGAATTACCGTTGATCCATCTGAATTGTCACAAGGAGAATTAGAAAGATTATCAAGGGGGGGATATATTCAAGGACTTCATAAATATTTAGGAGAAAAATAGATATCCCAGCTCCAGACGTAAATACTAATGGACAAATCATGGCTTGGATGGTAGATGAATATATAAAACTAACTGGTAGAAGTGAGATTGGCGTTATTACAGGAAAACCTGTTGAATGGGGGGGTGGCTCAAAGGGAAGAAATGAAGCTACTGGATTTGGAGTTTCAGTAATAACAAGGGAGTTTGCTAAAAAGAATAATATAGACATAAAAAAAATGCAACAGTAGCAATTCAAGGATTTGGTAATGTAGGTAGCTTTACAGTAAAAAAAATGTTCAAGGTCAAGGAGCAAAAATAGTAGCCCTAGCTGAATGGGCAAGGGAAGTAGGTACCTATGCTCTTTATAATGAAGATGGACTAGACTATGAAGATTTAGCTAAACATATGAAAGAACACAAAAATTTAGTAGATTATCCTAATGCTAAAATGCTAACTTTAGATCAATTTTGGGAGTTAGATGTGGATATTTTAATCCCAGCAGCATTAGAAAATGCAATAACTGAAAGTGTTGCAGAAAAGATAAATGCTAAAATAATATGTGAAGCAGCAAATGGACCAATAACTCCAGATGCAGATATAGTATTAGAAAAGAGAGGAATACCTGTTACACCAGATATACTAACAAATTCAGGCGGAGTTACAGTATCCTATTTTGAATGGGTACAAAATCTATATGGATATTATTGGAGTGAAGAAGAAGTAGTAGAAAAACAAGAAATTGAAATGATTAAAGCCTTCAATGATATTTGGAAGATTAAAGAAGAACATAATGTAACCATGAGACAAGCTACTTATATGCACTCAGTTAATAAGGTTGCAGATGTTATGAAATTAAGAGGTTGGTATTAATAAATATCAATAAAATGAATAAATAGTACTAGTAATAAATAGCAAATAAGTTGTGGAAATATTTTTCCAATGACTTATTTGCTATTTTTATATATTTTTTTCAAAGATTATTAATACAATGTAAGGTAGACCATAAGAGGGGGGGATATTTAGAATGAAGATTAGAAAAGCAGTAATACCTGCAGCAGGTTTAGGAACTAGATTTTTACCAGTTACTAAAGCTCAGCCAAAGGAAATGCTGCCTATAGTTGATAAACCTACCTTACAATATATTATAGAGGAGGTGGTAGATGCAGGGATTGCAGAAATCCTTATTATAACAGGTAGAAATAAAGCAGCCATAGAAAATCATTTCGATAAGTCTATTGAATTAGAGTTAGAGTTAAAGAATAAGGGAAAATTTCATAAACTAAAGGATATAAGAAGAATTTCTAATATGGCAAATATATATTATATTAGACAAAAAGAACCCTTAGGATTAGGTCATGCTATTTATTGTGCCAAGACCTTTGTTGGAGAAGAACCCTTTGCAGTACTTTTAGGTGATGATATTGTATATTCGGAAAAACCTTGTATAGGACAGATGGTTGAGATATATGAAAAATATAAATCCAGTATATTAGGTGTGAAAAAAAGTACCTAAAGAAGAGATATATAAATATGGTAATGTAGAAGGAGAAATAGTAGAAGATAGAGTATATAAGGTGAAAAAGTTAATTGAGAAACCAAATTGTGAAGAAGCTTATTCTAATATTGGAATTTTAGGAAGATATATTATAAATTCAACTATTTTTAAAATATTAAAATATATAAAACCAAGTAAAAATGGAGAAATACAATTGACAGATGCCTTAAATGAATTAGCTAAAATTGAAAAAGTGTATGCTTATGAATTTCAAGGTAAAAGGTATGATATCGGAGACAAACAAGGTTTTTTTAGAAGCTAATATAGAGTTTGCCTTAAGGAACAAAGATTTAAAGGATGGGTTTACCAAGTATTTAAAAGAGATTATTAAAAAGATAGAATAAAGGCGAGATAGTTCAAGTTATCTCACCTTTAGATAGTAGTAAAAATAATTTGTGCTATTGATACTCATATTATTATCCCTTAGGATATACCCATATACTAACACATTCTTCTACACTTGTTTTTTTGAAGCTATGGTAAACATTTGCTGGGATATATATGGAATCACCTTGAGTAAGGTGATATGTTTCAGAACCTAAAGTAATATTAATAGAACCTGAGATGATATACCCAAGTTCATCTACAATGTGCTTATTAGAGATATTAACATCATGATTATTTACTGTCATATATATTCCTAATAAATTTTTATCCCCCCCTTCTGTTAAAGCTTCATAGACTACTCCAGTACCACTATCAAAGATAACATTTCTATTTTCTCTTTTCACTTTTAAATCATTAGAAAAATTGATATTAGATAATAAATTTGCCATGGTAATATTTAAGGCATTACATATTTTATGCAAATTAGCTATTGTTGGATTACTTAAACCTCTTTCTAAAATGCTCAAGTACCCTACAGATAACTGAGTTAATTCTGCAAGTTCTTTTAATGTCATGTTTTTATTTGTTCGAATATCTCGGATAGCTAAACCTATATTTTCATTTATCAAATTACTACCTCCCATACTTTATTAGGTGTTTACTAATATATTTGTAAATATATCAATAAACACTTCATTTCATAATACCTTTCATAGATTTATGAATTTTATAAATCCCAATGATTTTAAATTAGGAATTTTATCTAATGTTGAAATTTATCCTAATGGTACCCTTTTTATGAATATCCATCTTTATCCTATTATCTATCACTATATTAAAAAAAATCAATAAGTAGTGTGAATTTTAGAAAATATATTTATTGTTTATAAATTAACATCTAAATAATAAGAATTAAGATTGTAATTATATTATATACTAAAAAGTATGTATTGGGTACCATAATTTTATTAATATATATTGACAGATTCAATATATATTAATAAAATGAGCTTATAATAACAATATACTAAAATTAATCGAGAATATTTTAATATATTAAAATAAACTTAAAGAAAAGATGTGATGCCCCAAAAACAAATTTTAGTACATAATTTAATAGTGAAAGGAGAAGATATTTGGAAAAAGAAATCGGTTTCTTGTGTGTAG
>JMBV01000142.1_pt1 | contig 27670 bp, 49 predicted proteins | sample 616531 | NCBI WGS metagenome assembly JMBV01 (sample SAMN02727904, study PRJNA239997) | anaerobic digester metagenome | biome: anaerobic digester; isolation source: mesophilic anaerobic digester inoculated with municipal waste water sludge... | place: Germany: Bielefeld University, CeBiTec ...
AATATTTCTTTTGATCCATAGCCTTTCTAGAATTTTCATCAACCATCTTTCTATAAATAAAAATACGAGTAGGTGCAGGTATCTTCTCGCTAAAAACATTATAAGTTTTTGTTTCTCAATATAATTATACCAGGAAGCTCACTCGTGACACACTATATTTTACTTTCATACCAGTATTCATAATTTGGAACATGTTTTTTTTATGTCCTTTGGAAGTTCTTCATATCCATTTATCATTTCTCCAAGAGTGGTTTTTATATTCCAGTTGTCTTTCCCATGGTATATTACAAATGGAATAATTATTGGTAGTTCATTAGTTCCTTCTTTTTTTTAATTTTTGAATCCCAAATTTCTATCATATATTTAAGCAGTTGAAATGCAATATCTTTACTAGCATAGCTTTTATGTTCAAATAGAAAATAGAAATATCCTTCTCTTTTATTTATGTTCACTTTAAAAAGCAAATCCGAAAAAACCCTCTTCAAGTTCCTCATTTATAAAACTATCCTTTTATGGTTCTAACGTATCTATATCTATAACATTCATAATACTTTGTGGCAAGTAATTATTTAAAAAAAATCTTTCGCCACTGATACTTTTGAAAAAGTTTCTTTAAAAAAACTTATCATGTGGATTTTGCATTTTCATCTTATCACCTACTTAATTATAAATATACCATTTAATCTAGCAGTATAACATAAAATTTACCTTTAAATCTAAACATATTAATTCCAGGTGAAGAAGCCATCTTTAGGGCTTATATTTAAGAATTCTACATTTCCTTGGAATCGACTCGATATAACCATATCGCTAAAAATGCACCCATCTAATAGAAAACTACACACCCGTGTGCATAATTTAGCAATACTGTGTGCAAATATAGAAAAATCATCTTGAATTTATCCCTAAAAATAACAAAACCCCCCCTTGAAATCAAGGAGTTTGTATTGTATCAATATTTAAGTTCTTTTATGGCGGAGGCGGTGGGACTCGAACCCACACGGGGATAAACCCCCCCACCGGTTTTCGAGACCGGCCCCCCCTTAGCCGATTCGGTACACGCCTCCAAATTAATTTTTATAATAATTAAACGTTGGAATATCCATAGTAATTATATCTTTAAAAATTCAAATGTCAATTAATAGACCTATTGTTAATACGCCATTGAATTCTAGCCCCCCCTGGCTTAAAACCGTATTCTTCAAAAAAACCTGCTTTAACCTCAAGAGCATATCTGAATGGTTTATAAATGGTATATACCGGGCAGTTTTCACTATTACAAGGTTCCATCGTTTTAATCTCTAAAATAATTCCTTCACTATTAATAAAAGCAATATCAAGGGCTATGTATGTATTTTTCATCCAAAAACCTCTTATTCCATCAGTAGGAAAAATAAACAACATTCCATACTCCTTAGGAATGTCTTCTCTATACATTAACCCTAAGCTTTGTAATTCATCGTTATCTGCAATTTCAATAGGTATAGTTATAGATTTCCCATCTTGTGAAATCGTTAGCTCACCTTTTGGAAACACAGGTAAATTAATATCTTGAGATATTAGCAAGATAGTAAAAGAAAGAAACACAAATAAAAGGAACATATTTCTTTTCAATTTTTCATCCCTCTTTTGATTTTTCCACTATAATGTTGTTGTTTTGTAGATGCGCTCTTATCATGCGTCTTCTGTTTTAGGCGTACAGGTTTCTCGTTTATAACGTTTAAAATCCGTATCCGAGACATAGATACCCTTTTAAAAAAAACCCGACTTTAGTTCAAATCTTATTTCATCGAATTTATAAATGCTTCAACTTCTTTTAAATCTCTCTGCCTTTTATACAGTGGCTCTTTACTTTCTTTGTAAACATTTAATTGTTCTTCAAAAGTTGGTTTTCCATCTTCTTGATATATAACTCCAAGTGCCAGTTTATCTTCCTGAAAAGCAATCTCAAGTGCTTTAATTTTATCTGTTGGATCATAATCTTCGCCAAGCTTATATGTATTCTGATTAAACCAAGCATAAGTATTAATTCTATTGAAAGTGACGCAAGGTTGAAATATATCAACCAAAGCATAACCCTTATGCCGGATCGCCATTTTTATAATCTCTTTTGTACCTTTTACATCACCTACAAAAGCCCTTGCTACAAAAGTAGCCCCCCATTAGAAATCGCAACCGCTATCGGATTGAAAGGATCTGAAACAACACCATTTACCTGAACAGGCGTAACCATCCCTTTTTGGGTGGTTGGAGAAGCCTGACCTTTTGTTAACCCATATACCCTATTATCATGGACTATATTTGTAATATCAATATTTCTTCTGATATTATGAATAAAATGGTTTCCTCCTTCTCCGTACATATCCCCCATCTCCACTTTCAGCGATAACAAAAAGCTCAGGATTAGCCATTTTTATTGCCGCTGCAACAGGAAGTGCCCGTCCATGTAGTCCGTTAAAAGTATTATTTTTAAAATAATGAGGGATCTTTGCAGCTTGGCCTATTCCAGAAACAACCACCAAATTATTGGGAGTGATCTCTTCTATTTCCTCCAACGCTTTTTTTTAGAATATTCAATATCCCAAAGTTTCCACACCCTGGACACCAAGCAATATCAAGTTCCTTTTCATTTTCAAAAGTGAAAAGATTTTGTCTATTTGACATTATAATTCCCCCTCAATTTTTCGGTTATTTTAACCTTCAACTCTTCTACAGAAAAAGGCATACCGTTATATTTTAGAATTTTTGAGTCGATACTTACTCCTGTTTCAGCCTTAAACAATCTTGCAAACTGACCAGTAGCATTATTTTCAACATCGATAACCTTTTTGCATTTTCAAGATATTTAACAGCATCTTTATCAAGAGGAAAGACCTGGGAAAAATGAAGCATCGCTATCTTTTTATCTTTAATACTTTCTATAACCTCTTTTACTACATGATAGTTGGACCCCAACAAACTATCAAATACTCGTAGTCCTCGTCTCCTACTAATTCGGGACTTATTATCTCATCATTAATAGCTTCAAACTTCTTTAATCTCTTATCAACCATTTTTACCCTTATTTCAAGATTTTCGGTTATATGCCCATATTCATCGTGTTCATCACTATCTACAACAATCAATCCTTTCCCAAAATTAGGAATTCCTCTTGGCGAGACTCCTTTTACTGCTTTACTTAAATCGTACCTTTTATAATCTTCATCTGTTTCAACAAAATGCTTTTCTATTTTAATATCAGATAAATCAAACTTTTTAACGTTTGAATATGAATCTACAAAAAAATTGGTCTGTCAAAATAAAAACAGGCACTTGATACTTATCTGCCATATTAAATGCTTTCTGTGTTAAATAAAATGCCTGTTCTAAAGTACCAGGGGCGTAAACGATTCTTGGAAATTCACCGTGTCCTGCATGAATAACCAAATTTAAGGCTTCTTGAGCCGTTCTAGTAGGTAAGCCAGTTGCTGGAGCTGGTCGTTGCCCTAAATGAATAACTACAGGCGATTCAATCATACCTGCTAACGACACTCCTTCTTCCATAAGGGCAAAACCTCCGTCAGAAGTTGTAACCATAGCCCTTCCACCAGCATACCATGAACCTAAAGCCATATTAATAGCAGCTATCTCATCCTCTGCCTGTTCTACTACTATATCAAAATCTTTTGAAAAATTTGCCATAGCTGTCAAAACTCCGGTACCAGGAGTCATAGGATAAGCAAAAACCGAGTCACATCCTCCAGCTAATGCACCTAAAGCTACTGCATCGGTACCACTCAATAATAAATCTTCTTTTAGTTGGTCGTTAGTTTCAATATCGATAACTATTTTTCCTTTGTCTCGTAATTCTTTTCCTATTTGATAACCTTTGGAAGCCGCTTGTATATTCCCTTCTACTATCTCTTTGCCCTTTTGACCAAACGTTTCAATTAAATAATCTTCTATTGTTTTTATTCTAATACCAAAAAGTCCTAGAACCACCCCCTACAGCGACAACATTTGCAAAAATCGGGTTTCCCAAATCATTCGCTATTTTGAGTAAAGGAACATCTATTAAATTATCCATTTCTAATTTTAATGATTCATTATCTGCAACAATAAATGTATTGTCACTAACACGTTTTCCTAAATGCGTTACTGAGTTTTTTTTGATAACGGAATCAAGATATCAATTTTTTTCTACAAAACTGTTCACAGGTCTCGAACTTACCCTAATTTCAGTTGAATTGCTTCCACCCCCCCTAATTCGAGACATATATTCCTTTGTAGCGAAAACATAATACCCCCCTCTCTTTTTAAGATATAGGTTAGCAAACTTTCTATGGTTTGAATACCTTGACCTGCCTCTCCTGATAATACTATCGAAACTTCTTCTTTTAAAGTTGAGTTCACAACAATCCCTCCATGTTTTTAGCATTTTTGAAACACTAAATATCCCATCCTCGATTATTCATTCTAAACTCCACAAATTCCCCCCCTTTAAACAAATATTCTGTATCCTCTGATAATACGATAGTTTCAAAAGTATTTAGATCTACAAACAATCCCCCCCAACCTTTTTTTATTTGATTGGCAAATTTCATAAAACTGAAATATTTGGTTTGTAAACCTTGTGAATTCCTCGCTATAGCATAACTTGATTTTACTCTTTTAACACCATTTTAGACTTTTCAACATGGATTTCTCTAGGTCTTCCCCCCCAATCGTATAACCGATAAGTTAAATCAGAACTTTGTTGAATCTCCAATAATAAACTGTTAGGCCCCCCCAGCGTATGAACCGTTCCTGCAGGGATATAAATGATATCGTTTTTGTTCATTTCAAACTCTTCCAAAAAAAATCGTCCCAACTATTGTCTTCTAAGGCTTTTAACAAATTTGGGTTATCGTTGGACACCTTTATTCTCCCTTTGTCTTTTAAGAAAAACCAAGCCTCAGATTTACCCCCCATTGTTGATTTTCTATTTGCTTTGCGATTTCATCATCTGGATGAAGCTGTATTGATAACCAAGAAGAAGTAGCAATTAATTTCAAGAGAAGAGGATAATGAGGAAACAATTCACTAGGCTTTCCATAAAATTGTCCACTATCTTTTCCAACCAATTCTGTTTCATAGTTATTTAATCCCGAGTATAACCAAACTTCACCAATTTTTTTTCATTAGTTTGACCTTAAAAATTTCATTGAGTGTTTCGCTACCCCAAACCTTTTCTGAAAAATTGGTTTTGAAATTAGTGGTTCAGTTATTTTCATCAATATGATCCTCCTATACCATCTTTTTTTTACTCACTTTAGAAATTCAAAAACAATCATTTCTTTTTGTACTTGTCCAGAGAAAGGGGGGGCTACGCCCTATTACCCTTTTAAATTTAAATCCTTATTATTTAGAAAATATTCATTTCTAAGATAGTTTTTTTTGAAGTTAATATAGAATTCAGTTAAATTATTATTCAACTGGATCATATCTTGAATAACCAAGAAGAATAGTCAGTACTCTTTTTTTTATTATTTAAAAGGCCTTTTCAGGTATAATTTCACCCTGAAAAGTATTTCTTGATGATGTATACTGATCATACTTGACATTTAACCAGCTCATAGTATATGTAATCTTATCTTCATATGTTTCAGATCCACCATTATACATACTGTACGCCATTTCTTCACCATATCGTATTTTTAGGTCATACAGATAAAGGGCTGCAGTAATTATCTGAACATCGGCTCTCCCTTCTACATTATCCCAATACCAAGGCAGAAGGAAATCAATATTCTCATAAATGTCTAAATATTCATACTTCAAATACCAATAAGTAGGTGCTTGAATTTGAAAATATCCAAGGCTATTACCGTTATCTCCCTTAATATTTTTAAAATTCGTCTCAACAATACCGATTGCAAGCAATTCTATAGCAGATACCTTATCTATTATTTCAGGAATTTCTTTGTAAAGAAACAGGAGACCACCAACCATCTCACTAATAATCTTCTCATCTAATTCAGTGAACTTTGTCAAATAATCTTCAAAAAAAACCTATTTGTATCAAATATTCTTCTTGTTCATATTTGTATTCGTTTTTCGTTTCAAAATATATTATGATAAAGATTGTTAAAACAACTAGAAAAAAATGCTTAATATAGCTAAATTTTTCTTTTCTTTGAAAAAAAATCTCAAGATTCATAGAGAGCGCTCCTTTCAAAGGAACTATTTTAAAGATGAAAATAATAGTTAATCAGTATAATTCGAATGTTGGGATGAATTAGTATTAATAAATCAAGGAACGACATATCTCGTATATAAATTATACCATATTTTAAAATAACTGAATTTTTTTTAATAAAAGTGAAATTTTATATGAAAATACAAAAAAAACATCTCTTAATAAAAGCTTAATAGAAAAATCCATCTTGTACATTATATTTATTGAAAATTTATCTTTTCTGTTTCTTATTTATGTTAGAATATATAAGAAATTAACCATGCCAAAATATCATGTAGACTCTCTAAATAAAATAAACAAAACTTTTAGTAAAGGAGTATGTAGATGCTCTCGGACAATATCGCATTAGGAAGATATGTAGAAAAAGATTCTTTTATGCATTCTTTAGACCCTAGAGTCAAACTTTTAGGACTTTTTGTACTTGCAGGATTTGCATTTTCAATTAATAGTTTTTTTTGATGTTTCTCTTATGTTCGGATATACATTAATCTTGATGATATTATCAGGATTAAGTTTGGCATATTATCTTAAATCGTTGAAATCAGTTTTGTTCATAGTTGCCTTTGCTTTCGTTATTCAATTGTTCACTAGAGGGGGAAATACCCTTTTTCAGATTGGTTTTATCAGAATTAGCGATTTAGGACTATTTAATGCTTTTATTATATCTTTTAGAATAATATTCGCAGTCTTGTTGTCCTCGGTATTAACCTTAACAACTTCACCAACTTCACTTGCTCATGCTCTAGAAGACGTACTTCGATGGTTTTTCATTCCCCAAAAATTTGCACATGAAGTTGCAATGGTTATGACTATAGCTATTAGATTTATTCCTGTTATAGCAAATGAAGCTGACAGAATAATGAAAGCACAACTTAGTAGAGGCGCTAATTTTGACGATAGAAAATTTTCTGGAAAAGTTAAGGGCGCAATCTCGATTATTGTCCCGTTATTAGTTTCTGCTCTAAGAAGGGCAGAAGATCTTAGTATAGCTATGGAAGCAAGGGGATACAACGGATGGGAAGGAAGAACGAGATTCAAGCAATTTAAATGGAAGTTAAAAGATACCTTATTTTTAATTTCTTTTATTGTACTTTGTTTTGTAATAATTTTTGTTTAATATATAATATTACATATATAGTAGAAGGAGATATTAAAATGAATTTTAAACATGTGTATGGTCCTATCCCTTCACGTAGATTAGGAAGTTCCTTAGGTATCAGCCCAATTCCATTTGGAACATGTAACTTATCTTGTGTCTATTGCCAACTAGGAAGAACCATAAATATGATAAATGAAAGAAAAGAATTTTTTTCCGGTTGAAGAAATAATTCAAGAATTTAAAGAATATTCTAAAAATGGACTGGATCATGTTGATTTTGTTTCAATAGTAGGCGAAGGCGAACCGCTTTTGTATTCAAAAATAGGTGAATTAATCTCTCAAATAAAAAAAATAACTGATAAACCAATATCGGTAATTACGAATGGTGTTTTATTATCAGATAAAAATGTTTGGAAAGAATTAGCACTAGTAGACGTGGTAATGCCATCATTAGATGCATATAATAAAGAAACATTTAAAAAAAATTAACAGGCCTCATAAAACTATATCTTTTGAAAGTATATAGATGGAATAATACAATTTTCTAAAATATATGAAGGAAAGATTTGGTTAGAGTTGATGTTGGTCAAAGGCGTTAACGATGATGAGGAATCTTTAAGGAAAATTAAAGAAATTTTTGATAAAATATCTTATGATAGAATATATATCAACGTCCCTGTTAGGCCACCTGCGGAAAAATGGGCGCAAATACCTGATAAAAAGTCTATCGAATTAGCAGAAGAAATATTAGGTGGGATTGCACTTGACTATTTAGCAAAAATGATTTTTACAGTGCAATAGAAGACGATTACGAAGCAATAATTAGTATAATCACAAGACACCCAATGAATCAATTCGAGATTAAGGGATTTTTAGAAAGTCGTAATAGTAAGGCTATCGATTCAATAATTGAAAGATTAGAAAATGACGAAAATATCGAGGTAATTAACTATAAAGGCTTGAAAATGTTCAGGTTAAAAAGATTAAGGGCTTCTAGGAGGTAACTAAATGGCGAAAAATAAAATAATGACGACAAAATATCAATCCTCAGCCAAAGCAAGATAAAGAAGAAAACAAAAAAAAGGTAAAATCTACTGGTATTATTTGGATTTATATAGCTTTAGCCGCTATCTTTGTTATTGCAATCTTTTTTTTAACAAAAGAGACCAAAACAACTATTCCTTTTTCTCAACTCATAACCATGATTAATAAGGATGAAATTGATTCAATGGTAATAAACCAAAACGGAACCATAAAGATTGTAGCAAAAGATGGCTCGCTTTATGAATCTTTTTCTCCAAATATGATGGCTGATAAACAGTATATAGACACGATAATACAAAAAGGAATTAAAGTTGACTATAAAGAAAGTTTAAGCTCTAAATGGTGGTTTACGTTATTAATGAGCTTGATTCCAACTGTAGTTATAGTATTATTCTTGTTTTGGATGTACAAATATGCCCTCTCAGGCACAAAAAGTAGCATGACTTTTAGTAAAAGTCTTTCAAAAAAAATTTGAACCTTCTGATAAAAAGATTACGTTTAAAGATGTAGCTGGAATTGACGAAGTAATTGAAGAAGTAGAAGATATAGTTAATTTCTTAAAAAAACCCAAGTGAATACCAAGAAATTGGTGCAAGAATGCCAAAAGGCGTTTTATTGGTAGGACCTCCAGGAACTGGTAAAACCCTTACTGCAAGAGCAATAGCAGGCGAAGCTAACGTACCTTTCTTTTATTCAAGTGGCTCGGATTTTGTTGAATTATTTGTAGGTGTTGGCGCAGCAAGGGTGAGAGATTTATTTAAAACTGCAAAAGAAAATGCACCCTCCATCATTTTCATAGATGAATTAGATGCAGTTGGAAGACAAAGAGGTTCTGGTCTAGGTGGAGGAAATGATGAAAGAGAGCAAACTTTAAATGCTCTTTTAGTTGAACTTGACGGTTTTGACTCTTCTACAGGTGTTATAGTAATGGCGGCTACAAATAGACCTGATGTTTTAGATAAAGCACTTCTAAGGCCAGGTCGTTTCGATAAAAAAAATATTTGTCGGTCCCCCCCAGACGCTAATGGAAGAAAAGAAATATTAAAGATTCATGTAAGAAATAAAGTTATAAGTGATGATGTAAATTTAGATATCTTAGCTAAACGAACACCAGGATTTGTTGGTGCGGACTTGGAAAATCTAACGAATGAGGCTGCTCTGATAGCAACTAGAAAACGAAAGCCCGCTATCGACATGAGTGATTTTGAAGAGGCCTTAGAAAAATAATCTCTGGCCCAGCTAAAAAGCATAAAATTATATCAGATAAAGAAAGAAAATACTTGCATATCATGAAATGGGACATTCATTAATAGCTCATTATCTACCTAATACAGACCCTATCTACAAGATAACCATAATTCCTAGAGGAGTAGGATCATTAGGAAGTACCTTGTTACTTCCTGAAAAAGATAAATTTTTAATAAAAAAAATCTGAAATATTAGATAGAATAACCGTTATGCTAGGAGGAAGAGCTGCAGAAAAGCTCGTTTTTGGTTTTGCTACTACAGGTGCTAAAGATGACCTACAAAAATCAACTGATTTAGCTAAAACGATGGTTTATCGTTTAGGTATGTCACAAAAAAAATAGGTCCCGTATATTGGGAAGGAGAAGAAGATGAAGTTTTCCTGGGAAGCGAATTAACTAAACAAAGAAATTATTCTGAAGAGACTAAAAAAAAGAGCTTGATCTAGAAGTAAAAAAAATCATCAATAATATGTACGATAAAGCTTTAGAAATATTAAATAAAAATCGAAAAAGATTAGACCTTTTATCTTCTTATATTTTTAAGGAAGAAACTATATATGGAGAAGAGTTTAAAAAAAATGATGGAAATGGATATAGAAGAATTAGAAACTTATGTTGGTAACGAATCTGAATTAAATGAATTTTTAAACATGGACGTTATAAATAACCTTCAATATCAAAAAGCTTAGAAAGGAAGTTTGGTGAAAATATTGATTAAAGCTGTTATTTTTGACATGGATGGAGTAATAATCGATAGTGAACCATTGCATTATGAAGCAAACAAAGAAATTTTTTTTCAAGCTTAGGAATTCCTATCCAAGATGTACCATATAGTAATTACATTGGGGGGGTAAGTAATGAAGATATGTGGCAAGACTTAAAAAAACACTTTTGGCTTACCTTACAGTGTGAATGAACTAGTAGAAAAACAAAATAATGAAACTCTAAAATATTTTAAAAAATCATTATTTAAACCTATTGATGGAATAGTTGAATTATTAATTACATTAAAAAAACAATACTTTTAAAATTGGATTGGCCTCTTCGTCTCCTGAAGTATTAATCAAAGAAGTCTTAAACTCTTTAAACCTTGAAAAATATTTTGATGTTTATGCTAGTGCGGATCATGTAGTTCGTGGTAAACCTAAGCCTGATCTTTTCATTTATACAGCAGGATTACTTCAAGTTAGGCCGAAAGAATGCGTTGTCATCGAAGATTCAAAAAAATGGTGTCAAAGCAGCAAAGGCTGCAGGAATGAAATGTATAGGCTTTATTAATCCAAACTCAATGAATCAAGATCTTTCACTTGCCGATGTTAAGGTAAACAGTATTAAAGAAATCACTATAGATTTAATAAAAAGTTTAGAATAACAGACAGAGCGCTCAAATAAACTTGAGCGCTCTTTTATTTCATGAATAATAAATATTATCTACAAACCAGTCCATTTTATAAGCTCTTCGTCATTTAAATCTTCTCCTTCAGGAACTCTTAGGTTACCTTCTCTATCAAATATTGGGCCCCCCCTAAAAGGATGAAATTCTTCTGTTTTTATGTCATACTTAACTAATTCAACAATATTTTTTTTATTTGAGGAAGTACAAGCTTACTCATAGGAGCTAAATCAACAACCCCCCCACTCTTCAAGCCTCCCCCCCAAAACTTTTCTATCTTTTCTGAACCTGAAAACAATCTAAACAAAGAAAAGTTGGAACCCCCCCTCAGCACATCTCTAATAATAGATTCATAATAAACTCCCCCCCAATTCCAAACCACTGATGTTAAATAAGTAGTAGGGGGCATGTTCTCTCATGTCATAATGGTAGCCAATTGTATATACGCTATATTTTTCTCCTATCTTTAACACCTCTGCAGAATCTTGATGATGAGTTATAACGTCAACTCCTAAATCTTTTATTAAATATTCAGCTGTTCGTCTTTCATATTCTGAATTATGCCATGTATTTGTCCAGCCCACATGAACTCTAGCCCTTGAGTTAACAGATCTTGCGCCTAACGCAAAAGCGTTTATACCCATAATTACCTCTGGAATTCCATATGACGCAACATAACCTAGATTATTACTTTTAGTCATTGCTCCTGCTACCATACCTGCTAGAAATCTAGGTTCATACATCCTACCAAAATAGGTATTAATATCCTCGGGAGATTTATAACCAGAAAAATACATGAACTTAACATTATGAAAAGCGCTAAGCTGCTGTTCATATAAAAAAATCAAAACTAGTTGTAAAGATAAGATCAAACTTTTCTTTTTCTAACTCTTCCATAACCTTCTCATATACCTTGGCATCAGTCACTTTTTCATAACATTTAGTTATTATTTCGCCTTTAAGCCTCTCCTGAACATATCTTCTCCCTAATTCATGAGAGTATGTCCATGCAGATTCTTCTATTCCTGTATTATAGATAAAAGCAACCTTTAAAGGAGTCCCGGCCAAAAGCCCTGGAATCTTAAACAATGGAGTGACCGGCTTAACTTTCTCTTCAGATAATTCTTCAACAAGAATTTCAACTTGTCTTCTCATTTCTCTCTCTATTTCAGGTACATTATCTAATCCAAACCTCTTTATATACTCAATAAATGCCTCTTCTTCTGGAAGTTTAAGTCTATCTTTAGCGAGGTCTCTATACGCTTTTCTAAATGGCAAATAAACAGAAGAAATTAATTCATCATATTTATTTTCTACAAAATCACTCTTTTTTTTGATAATCCTTTATCAACTCATATAATTCTTTAAACTTTCCTTCCTTATTGAACCAAATGATATTAATTTTAGTTTTATCATAAAAATCTAGAAATTCATAATAAATTCTTATTTGAGGATCGTTTTCATCCCATTTTGGAATTAGTCTTTTTACCTCTCCGCGAATAGAAAAAGCATTTAAATATTTTAATATACTAACTCTTTTATTTCCTTCAACAACATAAAACCAATTGAGGTATTCGTATGCGACAATAGGATCACTTATTCCCTCTTTATAATGAATTTCGTATAAACTCATCCACTTACTCGCAAATTCTGTATCGATTTTCATCAAAGGATAAAAATTACTAGAAAAAGACATTGCCCTTGAATGATAATAAGTGCCTTTAATCCTTTCAATAGGAATGTCTATAATTCCCAAGTTTTGTTCTTTAGCAATTTCAACATTCTGTATAATATCTTCAAGCGCCTGTAAGTAACCCTCTTCTCCTCTAGAAATACTCAGTAAAAATCCCTTTTTGCAATCCTATTGGCTTTTTCGTATTCAGTCCGAGCCTGAGTTCTATACGACTTATACATTTTTCTACCCCCAAATTTTTATTGGTTAATTAAAACTAACTTTGGTTCGATTCTTTTAAATGTTTCTATCTCAACAACTTCTTTGTTTTCTTCGTCGTATTTTATAAATTTATAAGGAATTGCATTTATTAAATAACATTTATGTTTGAATTTTCAATTACAAAATCTAATTCCTGCTGCCCATATCTAGGATGAATATGACCATAAATCCATATTTTTGGACGTAAAGAATAGAATAGTTTTCCTAGATTAATTGAAGGAGGATGTGATTGACTATATCTTTGAATTGTCCCTTTTACATATGGTGCATTATGAGTTACCATTATATCTATAAATTTATACTCGTTCCCTCTGAAAGAGCTCTTAAAAAAAATTTCTCTTTTAAATTTTTGAACATCATTTTCTGAGAAATGAAAAGGCCTATATCCATATGATAAGGCACCAGAAAATCCTGCAACAACAATATCTTTATTTATAAATTTCTTTAAATTAATAATACCATGATTAAGAACGTAAATACCTTTATATACCTTAGAAAACGAATAATTTTCCTCTTCATAAGTCTTTGAAAAAAATTTTTATCATGATTTCCGTGTACCATTATACTAAATGTCGGTTTAAACTCATTAACAAGATAATCAAGGTATCCCGGAGAAAGATCTCCGGCAGATATGAGTAAATCAATTTTTCTATTTTCTTTATTCTGTAAGAATACTTCTTCATCTGATACGCACATAATGTCTATCATCTTTAAAATCCTTAATTATAAATTGTTTACCTATATAATTGTATCAAATTATTGCTAAAATTGCTATAAAAACATGTTTAATAAAAAAAATTAATACAATATTTTGTTTATTATTCATCATTAATAATGATTATAAACGATTTTTAACAAATAAATCGGATTAATGATATTTTAATTAATTTCATTTTAGAATGAATTAATTGTATAATATATTATAGATGTTTTTAGATAATTTATAGGAACTTTAAAAATGAAGATTTTCTAAAATGAGTAATATAATTTATATAGGGAGAGTGAAAGATATGAACATTTCTGATTTTTTTTCGATGTAAAAGATAAAACTATCGTAATTACGGGTGGAGCTGGGATAATTTGCTCTGAAATGGCAAGAACTTTAGGTAGTTTAGGCGCAAACATTGTTGTCTTAGATTTATCAGAATCTGCCATGGAAAAACTAAGCAAAGAACTCTCAGAAAAAAAATATCAAACACATTGTTTTAAAAACCAACGTACTAGAAAAAGAACAATTATTAAAAGCAAAAGAAGAAACGATATTGAATTTTGGTAAAATAGATGTATTGATAAATGGTGCAGGTGGAAATCATCCATCGGCAACTACAAGTCAAGATAAAAGTTTTTTTGAATTGCCTCAAGACGCCGTTCAATGGGTATTCAACTTAAATTTTCTTGGTACTTTTTTTTAGCTAGCCAGGTTTTTGGGGAATATTTTGCTGAAAAAGGTGAAGGACAAATTATTAACATTTCTTCTATGAATGCCTTTAGACCTCTAACAAATATACCTGCATACTCTGCTGCAAAAGCAGCTGTAAGTAATTTCACACAATGGTTAGCTGTTCATATGAACCACAATTACTCTAAAAAGATAAGGGTTAATGCGATAGCTCCTGGTTTCTTACTAACAAATCAAAATAAGTTTTTACTAACAAATGATGATGGAAGCTTAACTACAAGAGGCAATAAAATTTTAGAACATACTCCAATGGAAAGATTTGGTACACCTCAAGATCTAATCTCAACTATTCTTTGGTTAATAAGTGAAAAATCATCGTTTGTCAATGGTATAGTTGTTCCGATTGATGGAGGATTTTCTGCCTACAGCGGGGGGGTCTAAACAATATTTTACACCTAATAACAATTCATCAACAACAAAAATAAGGAGTTGATTTAATGAGCTTGGAAAAGTGTGATATCGGAGTAGTTGGAATGGCTGTAATGGGTCAAAACTTGGCGTTAAATATAGAATCCAAAGGATATAAAGTGGCAGTGTACAACAGGGATCACGATAAAACAAAAAAATTCATCGAAGAAAGAGCTAGCAATAAAAATATATTAGGTACATATACTTATGAAGAACTAGCTAAATCTCTAAATAGGCCTCGAAAATAATGCTAATGGTTAAAGCTGGAAAACCGGTTGACGATGTTATAGAACAGCTCCTTCCTAACTTAGAAAAAGGTGACATAATTATTGACGGTGGAAACTCTCATTATAAAGATACGAACAGAAGATTTAAATATCTACAAGACAAAGAAATAAGGTTTTTAGGTACAGGAATAAGTGGCGGTGAATATGGGGGGGCACTTCATGGCCCTTCGATTATGCCAGGTGGAGATAAATCTGCATATGAAGAAATGAAGGATATTTTTGAGGCCATAGCTGCAAAAACTGAAGATGGACCTTGTGTAGCTTATCTAGGTCCATCATCAAGTGGTCATTATGTAAAGATGGTCCATAATGGTATTGAATACGCAATTATGGAATTAATCTCAGAAGCCTACGATATAATGAGAAAAGTATTTAGGTTATCTGCTGATGAAATGCATGAAATTTTCAAAAAAATGGAACGATAAGCACAAATCCTATTTAATGGAGATAACCTACAAAATATTAGAATGGAAAGATGAAGAAACAGGAAAACCTTTAGTTGACGTTATACTAGACAGTGCTCAACAAAAAGGAACTGGAAAATGGAGCGTACAAGATGCGCTTGACTTGAATATCTCTATCCCTACTATTAATGCAGCGGTTAATGCTAGAACACTTTCAGCAATTAAGCATGAAAGATTAGAAATAGGGAATATATTTGACACCCCCTGTAAACAATTCACTAAACTATGATTTTATAAATTCTGTTAGAGATGCTTTGTATATCGCAACAGTAATAGCTTATGCGGAAGGTATGAAATTGCTCCAGGTTGCCTCATCTGAATACGGATATGGACTTGATCTTTCAGAAGTAGCAAGAATCTGGGAAGACGGCTGTATTATTAGGTCTGCTCTATTAAAACCCATTCAAAAATCTTTTAAATCAAAACCAAACCTAGTGAATTTAATAATTTCTGAAGAATTCAGAAAAGATTTCGAAAATAGAATACCAAAATTAAGAGAAGTGGTCTCTGAGATTAAAAAAAATTGGAATTCCTATCCCTGCTTTTGCTTCAGCTCTCGATTATTTTGATGGATTAAGATCTAAAGAATTACCTGCTAATTTAATACAGGCTCAAAGAGATTTTTTTTGGAGCTCACACATACCAAAGAAAAGATAAAGAAGGTATATTCCATACTGAATGGCAGGATATACATAATATCTAAATTTTACATTTAAAAATCTCCGAGATTAAAAAGGTCTTTTTAATCTAAGCTCATCTATAAAATGAGGAGGCATCTTTGTGAGTAAAAATTACAAAATAGCCATTGTAAATTCTAGTACCTTTGGGGGGGTATACTTTCCGGATTTAATACAAAGATTGAAAAAAAATAGGCGATATTGAAAGAATTGAAGTTGATCCAAATATTAATGGAAAAATTTAGCCAAAAACTAAAAGGTTTCACGTTTGTCATATCAAGTGTAACCCCCCCACTTTTCTGAAGAGTTTTTAGATATAACAAAGACGTAAAATTAATTGCTCGTCACGGTATAGGTTACAATAATGTAGACATAAAGGCTGCTACAGAAAATGAAGTAATGGTTACAAGGGTTTATGGTGTACACGAACGAGACGCAGTAGCTGAAATAGCAGTTAGTTTGATGCTAATTTGTTTAAGAGGTATAATCCCTGCATATCAAGCTGTACTACAAAATAAATGGCATGAAAGGAAAAACTTCGTAGGAAAAGAACTTTCAAAAATTACCGTAGGTATTATTGGCTACGGAAACATTGGAAGTAGAGTTGGGGAAATCGTAAAAGAAGGTTTTAAATCAGAAGTAATTGCTTATGACCCATACATAGCAGACAAGGTTATAGAAAAACAGGGGGTACAACCTGTTGAATTCGATGAATTATTGAAAAAAATCTGACGTAATTAGTCTTAATGCTTCTCTCAATGAAGGAAACTACCACTTTATCAACAAGAAAGCCTTTCAAAAAAAATGAAAGACGGAGTAGTAATCGTTAACACTGCAAGAGGAGAATTAATAAATCTTCCGGATTTTGTCGAGGCACTAGAAACAGGGAAAGTGTTTGCTGCAGGACTTGATGTATTAGAAACCGAGCCAATAGAACCTGACAATCCTCTGTTAAAATTCCCAAACGTCTATATCGTGCCTCATATTGGAGGATATGGAACTTATTCCTTAAGAAAGATGGACGAAAAAAATGGTTGAAGACATTGAAAAATTAGTAAATGGTGAAATTCCTGATCAAATAGTTAATCCTGAAGTCATATCAAAAATTCTAGAAACCTTCCAAGATAAAAATAATCGCTAAAAAAAACCAGAAAGGAGAGTTTCTTCAATGAAACATGTTCTAGTCCTTGATGTTGGTACAACAAACATGAAACTCGCAATTGTAAACGAACAGGGAAATGTTGTCTCTCAAGAAACAAAAAAATAAATATGTATAGAAACGAAGAAGGAGCTGCTGAACACAATCCCAAAGAGCTGTGGGATGATTTTCTTGAACTATCTCAAAAAAATTGTACCTAGTTTTGAAAACGAAATCGCTCTATTAGTATTATCTGGATATCAATTTGGCTTCTTACCTATAGATAAAACAATCAACTTAACTGGGATGATCACGTTATTAGACACTAGATCCCAATCGATAATGATAGATTTCGAAAACAAATTCTCCACAGAAAAATCTATCAAAAAACAGGATGTCCACCTGCATTTAACTATACTTTACAACGAATCTTATGGCTTAAAAAGGAAAAACCGGAAGTTTTTAGAAACATATACAAGATATTGGATATTAAAAGTTTTTTTTATATATAATTTAACTGGACAGTTTATATCAGAACCAAGCATAGCTTCTACAACTCAACTATTAGATATCAAAACACAAGATTGGGATGATGAATTAATAGCGCAAGTCGGCATTAAAAAAGAACAACTCCCAAGATTATTACCTGGAAATGCTATAGCAGATCTTATCAAAAAAAGAAGTTGCTGATAAAATAGGACTGAAAAAAAACAAATTCCTGTGATGCTCGGTGTTTATGATGGTGGAGCTATGATCTTAGGAATGGGAGCTTTGAAGATAACGCCGTTTGTAACCTTGGAACTACTGCTATGTTCAGATGCGCTTACAGTAAACCTTTACTTGATAAAAGTGGTGATTATAGACTTCAAACTTATGCTTTGCTTCCAAATCTTTGGGCAACAGGTGGTGCAATAAACAATGCAGGTATTGTTATCGATTGGTTTATAAATAATATAGCAAAGGGCATGAATTATGAGGATCTAAACAAGGAAGCTATGAAAGCCTCAGCAGGATCAAATGGCTTAATCTGCTTTCCTTTTTTAACTGGAGAAAGAGACCCAAGGATAGGAAGTCTTGCAACGGGTAGTTTCTTTGGTTTAAAACTACTCATTCCACTTCACATCTCGCACGATCCATATTTGAAGGAATCGGTTACAGTTTAAATCTTATAAAAATTGCTCTAGAAGAAAATAACGTTCATTTGAAATATCTAACTGTTGGGGGGTCTGGTAGCAAAAGCGAGGTTTGGCCTCAAATATTAGCAGACATCTTCAATATGCCTGTTACTAAATCTCTCACAGAAAATGCTACCTTAATAGGCGAAGCAATGCTCGCTTTTACTGAAATCGGTCTCTATAAAAATCTTAAAGAAGCAGGCAAAATTTTTATAAAAAAAAGGAGATAGTTATCAACCCAATCCTGAAAACGTAAAAAAAAGTATGAATCCTTTTATGAATTCTTTAGTGAAATGGTTACTTGCTATCATGACAAATATATTAAGCACAGCATTATTTCAAAAGATTAAATCTTTCTGTAACAAAACACGTTGAAATAAAGCTATTAATATTGTATTATAATAAGAGGAGAAGATAATTTCTCCTCATTTTTCTTTAAAATTCCATACTCATTACTAAAATCTACACTAAAAATAACTAAAGGATGTGAACTATATTGAATGTACTATTGAAAAAGTTTAGGGATGCTGTATTCTCTGTAATCCCTATTACTATTATTGTATTGATTCTGAATTTTACAATTGTTCCTTTAGGTACAACACCCTTAATTAAATTTCTAATTGGGGGGGCTGTTTTGATTATTTTGGTTTATTTATATTTCTAATTGGAGTAGATATAGCAATTATTCCGATGGGAGATATGCTGGGCTCGACCATTCTAGAAACCAACAGTATATGGAAAATCATATTAATATGTTTCTTATTTGGATTCAGTATCTCAGTAGTTGAACCTGTTTTACATATTGTAGCGGGTCAGATAGATTATGTTACAGCAGGTGCAATTTCAAAATCACTTATTATCATTTCAGTTTCAATTGGAGTAGGTGTTTTAATTACGTTAGGGGTTATTAGACCTATGTTTAATATCCCTCTAAGGCTGTGTTTAACTATTATTTACTCTATTATATTTATACTCGCATTGATTGCTCCTCCTGAATTTATTTCTATTTCTTTTGATGCACCTGGAGCTACAACAGGTGTTCTAACTGTACCTTTTATTTCATCACTTGCCATTGGATTGTTTTCAAAAAGGGCTGGGAAAGAATCTGAAGAAGATAGTTTTGGCTTAGTTGGTATTACAACAAGCGGTGCGGTAATTGCTTTGCTTATCATGAGTATTTTCGTACGAAACGCTGATTTGTCACATACTATAAACCATTACACAAGTAATAACATTACTTCCAGTTCTATTGCAGGTAGTTTTTTTAAAATTGGTTCCATCAATTATGCTTGAAACGTTATCGGCATTGTTGCCAATAGTAATAATATTCTTAGTTTTTCAAGTTATATCTTTCAAATTATCTAAAATTCCTTTTTAAATATAATAAAAGGTTTTGTTCATACATTCATAGGTGCGGTATTATTTCTAACAGGCGCTAACGGAGGATTTATGGATGTTGGTGTAACAATCGGAGGTACGCTTACTTCCTTCGAGAATAAAATAGTTGTAATACTCTTTGGATTTTTACTTGGTGCTGTTGCTATTTTAGCTGAACCATCTGTCTATGTAATTTCAAACAAATAGAAGAAGTAACTAGCGGCTATATAAAAGGTTCACTTATTATATCTGCTTTTTCTATTGGTGTGGGATTTGCGGTTGCACTGTCTGTCATTAGAACTATTGTACCTGGCTTTAAATTGTGGTATTATTTATTACCAGGGTATGCCCTGGCGGTAATACTAAGTTACTTTGTACCTAACTTGTTTGTAGGAATCGCATTTGATTCTGGAGGCGTGGCAACGGGACTTATGGCTGCTACTTTTATTTTGGCTTTTGCACAAGGCGCTGCTGGGGTTGTAGAAGGATCAAATGCTTTAGTTGATGGGTTTGGAACTATCTCAATAATAGCTTTAATGCCTGTTCTAACGCTACTAATATTTGGATTAATTTTCAAAGTCAAAAGCTCCAAAGGAGGAACTCAAAAAAATGAACAATAATACAAAAAGTTATGAACTAATATACGTAATCTTGAATTTTGGAATGGGAAGTAGGGTTTATAAATATGCTCGAGAGCTAGGAATAAAAGAGGAATGATTATTCTTGGAAAAGGAACAGTAAAAGTCCTCTTTTAGAATTCTTAGGTATTACTGATGTTAGAAAAGAAATAATACTGATGGTTTGTGAAAGTTCAAAAATAAATGAAATCGTTCCTAAATAGTTGATACCTTTCATATTGATAAACCAAATAAGGGTATACTGTTCACTATTCCAATTAAAGATTTTTATGATTTACAAAGCAACAGTAAAAAAATACGTTTCAGCAGAAGTAAAGACAAATGGAGGTGCCAAAAATACTATGTATGATGCAATATTTGTTGTTGTTGATAAAGGGAAGGCAGAATTTGTAGTAGAGGCCGCAAACGAAGCAGGAGCAAAAGGTGGTACAATTATCCATGCAAGAGGCGCAGGTGAATACGAAATAGAAAAGATATTTTCTATGGAGATTGAACCAGAAAAGACATAGTATTAATAATAGTAAAAGAGGAATTAACAGAGGCAGTTGTCAATTCTATTAGAGATAAATTAGATATCGAAAAAGAAGGTGCAGGAATAATATTTGTTCAAGAAGTAGATCAAGCTTACGGTTTAATATAATAATTGTTAAAAAAAGGATGGGGGGGGTCACAATTGTTCGAGTATGGGGGGGCAACCAATAGCTGTCAGGCTTAGGTTGCTGACTCACGTACCCACCCCCCCATCCATATTTTATCAAGCGAATTCTAAATTCATACCTTTTTTTTATAGGATGTCTTATAACAGTTTTTAACCTTTCTGGAGCAACTTTTCTAGCATCACTAAGATAAATTTCGTGATGAAATCTCTTCTCTGTAATATCAAGCTCATATCCTTCTTTTCTCATATATTCATGCATAAGTTGAATAGTTGCAGGTTCGTTATCAATGGGTCCTATGTGCATACACTGTACACATAAACCTTCTTCATAAGTCAAAAACTCAACTTTGGAAAAATCTTTTTTTTCTTTTTCTTTGAAGCCTCTGATACTGCCCAATCAAAATCTACTTTTTTTCACAAAATCAGGTAAACGAATTATTGAAATAAACTTAAAATTCTCTTTATGCGCATAATCAATTCCTTTAGTATTTTCCTGCCACCAAAATCCCTCTAAAGGAGGTACAACATAGTCAAAATATCCTTCTATCTGGTAGTCTCCCATCTTACTCATTTTATAGTAAAGGCAATGCCATAAAGTAAACCTATTGATTCTTTGTATTCACTACCCTCCAAATTAGGATTACCAGAACCACGAACTGCAATATAGTTCATGGTTGGGATATCTACAATACTTGGTTTATTCTTTGGCATATAAAACTCTTTGTATTCCTTTTTATAATCAAACGCCATAATTTAATCATTCTCCTTATTTAGTCTACAAAATCATATTGGAATTTTACCACATTAATTGTATTATTTGTCATATTGCTTCGTTTCTATCTTTGTAGATTAGACTCTGCATACTATTATCTTCATACATTCTATCAACTTTCTCTAGTGATTCCAGAATTGTTTCAATCAGCTCTGGCTTATTTTGAATAATTAGAGCAAGACAGCCACCGCAGGGAAGAAGCCATGAACAAGATCAAGAAGCTACAGGACTTCATTGCCGGACAGGACACCAACATCATGGAGTTCGATGAGGCACTGGTCAGAAAGCTCATTTAGGAAATCACCGTCTACGAGAATAAGTTCACCGTCGAATTCAAGTCCAACGTCAGCGTCGATATAGAAGATAGAAGAATAAGAGCAAGCTGTCCTTGATAAGCAAATTTGCTTATGGGGGGGTAGCTTACTCTCTTATTTATTGCTGATTTCCGCTTCCGTCATAGACACTTCGCTCAACGTATATCATCATGCTGTTATATCTTATCGCATGAAACACCGGAAAAAGAACAACCGCAATAGCAATAACCACAGAATTTTTCATAATAACTCCTGCAACCAGCATAGCTACAATTATAACTGCGAGCATCACCATGAATGCGATATGCTCTTTCAGCCATTTCTTTTTATAAAATTCAATTTTCTCCTTGAGAGTAAAAGAGCTGCTGCTTAATGTTTCTATTAGATTTCGTTCAGCGTGTTCTTTATATTGCTCCATAGTAAGCTTCTCACCAGACAGGAGTTCATTTACATCAATACCAAGGTAACCACAGAGCTCCGAAATTTTATCCAAATCAGGCATCGACTTCCCACTCTCCCACTTTGATACTGTTCGGTCACTGATTCCAAGCTTCTCTGCAAGAGCCGCCTGAGTCATGCCCTGCTCCTTTCGACAGGATGCTATGAATTTTCCGATTTTTATTTGATCCATATCGCGTGCACCTCCTTTCATGACTCAATAGTTACTTTAGAAATTCTAATGTTTTACTACTCTAATGCTTCTCAACTTTATTTCGATTTCGTTTATGATCAATATCTTAATGTACATTCTGAATCTAAATATCTTCTTGATTTAATCAATGTTATCGATTGGTCTGTTGTTCCTAATTTTATCCATAAGCGCGGTAGACTCGGTTATTCTAATCAGTCTATCCTTAAAGCTTTGTTCGTACAAATGGTCATGAAACTGCTTGAATCTCAGGATTTCTATATAATTTCCTTTTGTATCAACGCTATGCACTCCACATGGATCGAGCCGCTTGGATTGATGTCTTGGGCTGTTTTTTTGAACCTTACGTTCGCGGGAAAATATCAATGGGTTTTTAGCTAGTTTCTCTGTATATAGAAGTTCAAGGGAACACATCGACTGTTAGCTTCCCCCCCAGATCTCAAAATCAGCAAGACCTGCCGTAATTCTTTCATAAGTAGGTATTGCTAATTCGTAAACATTATTGTTCTTTCTCGATCGATTAGACACTTTTGCGATATCAAACCCCCCCGGCTGAGCTACAACAATCTTATATTTCCATTCATTTACCCTGAAGGTTTTGGCTATATCATCAAGTAACTGTTGACTTCCAATGATTATTTTGACTCTCTATCAAGTCTCTCATTTATCCTTTCAAACATAAGTTCTGAGTACACCCAGTGAACACTTCTCATTGCCTGGGTAAAAACAATATCGCAGTCACTTTTCCTACAACCAGGTTTTGGTTTTTTTTGATGGCTTACAATGAAAATATTGAATTGTGTGTGCTGCACCTTGTATCCATATTAAATCAGCTATTTCATGTGCACCATCATCAAGAATTAAAACATCTGATTGATTATCAAATTCATCTTTGATAAATTCAATGACTTTATTTATTACTGATAACTTTTTCGGATTAGGCTTTGGTTTATATTTCTCAGATGTAATAATACAGTTATCCCAAACCTTTTTGACCCACAATTCTTTTGGCAAATTTTCAATGGAGGTATTAGGTTTTATTTTTGTTCTACCCTCAATTATATAACCTTTAGGCATGATAAGCGTAGGAGGTAAATCATTTATGATTTTCTCCAATTCCTTAGTAATATGATTATCATTCTTAATTAAACTTACGGTAATAGCTTTATCTGACTTAACAGTCCATAATGGAGTTTTATTAAAATTCATAATAAGCTGGCATGAAAATGACTCAAGAGAAAATGTACAAATTAAATCACCTGTAGATTTATCAAAAGATCGAGGATATATGTTGGGTACTACATTTGTGTATGTCTTATCACCTTTTATGCTTATTAAAATGAAATTAGCTTTAAAAAAAAGCATCATCAAGTATTATTGCTACTGGTATCTCCTCGAGTTCATTTATTGGAGATGTACTGGCGAGAAAAGACAACCCCCCCGGTAATGTTGTGCGATCTACACTAGAAGTTAGTAAATCCGCTAATTCATCACACCATGCCTGGTACTCATCAATAGTACCTCGCCTCATCGCCCAAACTCTACTTTTCTTTGTCGCTATACCCCCCCATGTGTTTTTTTTCTCCCTTTTTCATGATAGCATGTCCAACCCCAAAAACTCTTCCTTCGGAATCTCGAATTGCATATTGGACACTATTCCCTATAAAAGTTTTATATGAAGGATGAGATGAACCTGGCATAACAGCATTTTTCATACCAACCATAAGATAATTTTCTTGTTCAAATTCTGAAAATGCTTTATACAGTTTTGAATACGGGATATTATTAATTTCACCAACATATAAACTTTCGGAAAAAGAATTCAAAGCTTCTTCACTTGTTGTAAACTCAAATAGGAGTCTTTTGTCAGGGATATGATAAAGAATATGAATATCTAAATAGTTTTCAATACTTATTTCCCTATTTGCCCATTCAATCGGTTTATCCACCGTTGTTACCACTACAAGCGGGTGATTTATACTTTCTTGAGAAACATATAAAACTCTATACGGTGATGAGTCTTTCACACTAAATTCCGTATTAAAAGTAAAGTTGTCTGAAACATCATAAACAATTGCACTAAAATATATGTTCAAATCGGGTAATATAAAATCCTCTTCATCTATTATTGCGGTTCTATAAAAACGTGCTTTTCTTGTTTTTTCATCAATAAGTTGAGGAACAAGCTTTGCCCATGTTTCATCGGAATTATATAAACGATAAACCTCTCCCCCCTGACTTCGTCTACGTTAGCAATCAGTAATGCATTACCAACTTGCTCTTTTGGTTGACGCGATATTCTTCCGAGAAACTGGATTGTATATGGAATTGATTTTGGTGTCCTATGTAATATTGCAATTTTTAATAAAGGTATATCCAATCCTTCACTAGCCATTCCGACACTTATTAATCCATCAAGTTTCCAGCCTTAACTTCATTAATAACACATAAGTTTTCACTATCTTCTCTATTGGAATGGATTATCCCTACTTTAAATCCTGCTGCATTATAACGTTCTAGCAATTTTCAGCATGATTTATTCTATCTGTTCGAATCATTAACGATACAGGATTTTGCTCTTTTTCTTTTTCAAATGCTTTTTAGCAGCTTCAATTAATATAGAATCGCTTTCGCTATCATCTAATCCTGCCCGAACACCTAAAAAAATCAATTGGTCTAAGAATGCCATCATCAAAAGCTTGTTTAAGTGAATAATGATAAATCAGCTTCGCTTCCATGGCTTTTCTATCCCGCCGAAAAGGTGTTGCAGTTAGAAAAATCCTTTTAACATTTCTATAATAAGAATTTAAAGCTTTCCAAGTAGGTGCAGGCTCGTGATGTGCTTCATCCATAAATATAGCGTCAATTAGATCTGCTGGAAGTGGGGATACTTTTTTTTATAATATGGTGATATGCTATTTGGATGCGCAACAATTACATCGTTTTTTTTGAACAATATCCATCCAAACGTCCGTCGATTGAATGTGCTTAATTTCGTATACATTGATTTCTGGAAAGTCACTAGGTAAACATCCAATACTTTTTAATATTTCTAAGCTACGGAATTGTTCACATATTTGATTTCTCAGCACTTTTGACGGCTCGATAATTAATACTTTGGAAAGGTTAAGCTCAAAACATGCAGCCATCATTATTGCAGTCTTCCCTGATCCAGTTGGCATACTTATTAAAGCTGCTACCTCAGGTGTATTTGTAATAAAATAGCTCTTCAAGGCCCATATTGCACCTAATTGACATTTTCTTAAACCGGGTGCATCTTTTGGCTCAAGAATAAATTTATCTTTATATTTTCTAAAAATAGACACAGTACCCCTCCAAATCATAATTGACCTTTAAAGTCTTAATACCTTCTATCTTCTGCTGCACATTCATCAATTAGCACCCTCAGTGACTTAATAAAAATGTATCAATTTCTCTCGGTGTCATTGTAATCCCATATTGGTTTTTCACATATTCTTGAAATGCAAAAAGCCTAATAACAAGTTCAATGTACTCTTTATCTCCAAAAGGAACAAGTAATGCCCTAAGTTGTTTGTCTGGATTAACGTAACTCCTTGCTCCTCGAATTGCTCTGCTGTCATAAATGTAAATCATGTTCGGCACGTGAAAATGTAGATACTTTGACGCTAAAGAACGTTTATCCTGACCAGAAATTTCTTGAAATACATTGGTAAGAAATAAATGAGTACCTACTATTTCTTTCAAATTATCCTTAGTGATGGAATCGAACTTTTTAAGGTTGTCAATTCGCTTATCTAATTCTTCGCCTATCTCCAACATTTTTGGTGCTACCACGTTAAAATAAAAATCATCCCCTGCATTTATCTCACTAGTATTTTTACGTCTTTCTATAGCCGCTGCATAAGATCTTCCGATAAGCCATACTTTTCCCACAATAACATCTGAATTTTTATGTATTTTTATGTTTGGGATTCTTGCGACACATTTCATATAATATTTCATTACCAAAACTCCACCTATTTCCAGTAATGGAATTTTGTATGTCTTGAATCTTGATTTCCTTTCTAATTAACAACATCTCACCTTCTAACCCTTAATAAATCTTTCTATTATTGCAAAGATATAAGCAGTATTTCTTGATTTCCTGCTGACCTCGTGTCTAACCCCCCCTATCTCTCCATTCACCCAGCGGTCATAATATGAATAAACTAATAAGAAATCCTTCTTTGATATGGTCCTTTGCTTAGAAAGATTGCAGGATGGAGTATGTTCAGTAGCACTATTGACATACAGCCTTTCTCCCTTGGCAAATGCCTTAAACCAAAGTCCAGTTGTAGTTTGCAGTTCTTCTCCTGTAAAAGATAATTCAGAAATAACCTTGTTCCATAATGCTTCACCGTTCATTACTTGTCACCATCCTTTAGTTTTATATAATTGCCCGGCAATGCTTCAAACATATCAGGATAATGCCCACATCTTGCCCTTATCTGTGTATATTGCGCTTTACTGCCATCTTTTTTTAAATACAGCCTGCGCCTATATATCTCATCGGCAAGTTCAGCTGCATGCATTGTCTTGTTTTCTGCCTCAGATAAGACAATTCTCATGGCTTCATGAAGCGTATAATTAGGCATTTCTTGCGTACCAATTCCTGTATCAGCTAAACTGTTTTCATCATATTTTAAGACTATATAAGCCGGTTTATTATCTTTAAGCAG
>JMBV01000143.1_pt1 | contig 27594 bp, 43 predicted proteins | sample 616531 | NCBI WGS metagenome assembly JMBV01 (sample SAMN02727904, study PRJNA239997) | anaerobic digester metagenome | biome: anaerobic digester; isolation source: mesophilic anaerobic digester inoculated with municipal waste water sludge... | place: Germany: Bielefeld University, CeBiTec ...
TCGGATAATCTTTTGCGGTTGTCTTAGCTTTTGGAACATGCTACCATAAGGGGGAAGAGCGGGCGCTTTGGCGGCCTTTCTCTTCCTACCTTGTGCGAATTAGGGTATAATGATAGTATTAGACGGGTCCGCGCCGGTACCGCTCGGTTACTAGCACCGTTATTAGAAGTTGTGTGCGCCCTAAGGAGGATGGTTAATGCTCAAAGACTTTTTCGGCACATTTAAAAGCCTCACACCGATTGTATTTGGTTTATTATTTTTCCAAATTCTCATTCTAAAAAAAACCGTTGGATAAACCCCCCCAATCCTTCTTTGGCGGTTATCTGCTCAGTCTGCTTGGCCTTTTTCTTTTCCTGAAGGGGTTGACCCTATGCCTGCTGCCCTTGGGCCACAGTGTTGGGGGAAAGCCTGCCTGTTTTGGACAATAAATTTTGGATTATCGCGGTGGGGGGGTTTGTCATCGGCTACCTCGCTACTCTAGCTGAACCGGCGCTGCACGCTTTGGCCATGGAGGCGGAAGAAATTTCGGTGGGTGCCCTGCCTAAACAGGTACTGATTCAGGCGGTGGCCATCGGTTTTGGTACCGGGATGGCTTTAGGCATTGCTAAGATTTTATTCCAGATCTCATCTACTACAATTATTATTCCTCTTGTATTTATCACCATCATCTTAACTTATTTCGCCCCGGAAGGGATTGTGGGGGGGATTGCCTTTGATTCTGCCAGCGCCACCACCGGGCCGATCAACATTCCCATCAACATGGCGGTGGCCATCGGCTTGTCCAGGGTTTTGGCCTCAACCGACCCGTTATCTGCCGGTTTCGGGCTGGTGGGCCTCACATCTTTGGGGGGGCCGCGGTAAGCGTTTTAATTCTAGGTATCATTACGGGTATTTAAACTCGGGGGGGAAGGAGTGTAAAGCGTGGATTATATCGCAATTTTCGTCATAGTGGAAAGAGGTAAGGCGGATCACATAGTAGATGAAGCTAAAAAAAGTGGGCGCGGTGGGAGCCACCATCTTTTACGCCCGAGGCACGGGCGAAAAGGAGTTTCAAAAATTCTTTAACCTGCACGTAGAATCTTCCAAGGAGATCATCCTCATTCTCACGCCGGAAGACAAAAACAGCCCATCGTGGACTGCCTGGTTGAAGCGGGCAAGCTGGATGATCCCGGCGCGGGCATCCTCTTTACCGTTCCGGTGGGGGGGAGTTATTGGGCTTACACCACCGGGAAAGCATTAATAGGGATTAGGCCTGCATTGGCCCAATCCGCTGCAAGGGGGGGCAGCCCGGTGAAAAAAAATGGGACCGTTTGTCATAACTTTCTTGGTGGCTTTTTTTACTGGCGAAGATTTTGGCCAGCATTTTCAACTTCGCCGGTTTCAGCTTAGACGATCCGCAGCTTTTACTGCTCGGGCTGGACCTTCTGTTTTGGGCCGCGAGCTGGGCGGTGAGCTTCATTGTCTATGCAACGGTGCGAGACGCGATTAGGACGAAAAGGCAAAGAAAGCAAGCGAGGCAAAAGGCGGAAGAAGGCGAATTTGAGCCCATGCCTTAAACTCGCACGCTAAGCAGGTTGTGTTTTAACGCGGCCTGCTTTTTATAATTCATAAAGGCCCGAAAACAAGACAAACAGGCCCAAGCCGCAGGCCGCTAAGGCCAAGAAAGCCGAACCTACCGCTGCAAGTTTGGACCCCCCCTCCCGCCAATTGTATCCGGCGAAGCTGAACATATAAAGCAGCATGGCCAACAGCCCTACTGCGCTTAAGTATCTCACGGGCATCCCCCCCCGGACTAAAGCACGATCTGCCTGCCTGTACGGCGGATCGCCGCTTTGACTTCTACCGTGATTTCGGCGTTTTGAAAGCGTTCGTTCCAGTTGAAATTCTCTGCCGCTGGCACGGTCAAGAAATCTTTAGTGGTATGATTGCCGAACATAAATACGTCTACGTTTAAACTCTGGCAGTTCCTTATTACATCTTCAATGCCTGTCCTGACGATTGTTTGAAATTTCTCCTCTAAAAGGCCTTTTAAAGGCTGCTGTTCGTAGCGAAGCTTGCTTTGTACCGCGAGTAGATCTAAATCGAGCCACACGTTAACATCTATCAAGGTTTTGTTTTCTCGCAATATAACCTTGATGCGGGGGGGTTTTCTCAACGCCCGTACATCTAACGGGATGATTAAATCGGGCTGTTTTGGATCTTCCACCGTAAAAAAACCTCGTTCAAATTCGCCGCGCACCATGAGCAAAAACCGAGTCTGATCGCCATTTAATTCCCCCCCCACCATTTCTCCATCGCGAAAAAGGGCGGTGCCGAAAAACTCAACTTTTCCTTCACCGGCCCGAGGCAGCGCCCCCCCCGCCAGATATTGCCCGCCGGTTTGAAATTGAGTGCCCCAGGGTTCCCCCTTCCTTAGGTAGGGATTTGAAGTCGTTGAGCGCGGCCAAAGTAGCTATGGGCTGGTAGTAGGGGGGGGAGTTGAGCGCGGTGTAAAAATGGTTTAGGGTAACAACGGGGGGGAAAGTCCCGTGTTTTTACTTTCTCGGCCTAAAAACTGCAGATCTTCCGAAACGGAACTGCCCGCAAAGGGCGCCACACCCTCTAAGAAATCCTGCGCTGCGCCTTTACAACCAAGACCCGCGCCGATTTGCGGATCTGCCTGAAACGAATGATGGGCATGATATAATTGTCCACCAATCCCGAGGCGGCCAGTTCTTCCGAAAAATAATCGTTTGGGCATGTGTAAAGGATAGGCGGCGGGGAATTGCTGAATTTAGCATATCGATGCCGGTAAAAAAAAGAGGGGCATCAATGACGATGGTATCTTCTTTCGAAGAACGCTCCTGGCGGGATACTCCCGCGTCTTCGCCGCCGCCCGTCAATTCTTCTAAGGAAGAAAAAAAAGCAGTGTCAGCCGCCACTTATCAGCCAGGCCCCCCCGATCTACCCCCCCTATTGCCCAAACGTGCAGCATTTCACCGGGATCGAATGCATCCCAGCACGATGTGAGCAGTAAGGCAATCAGCAAAAGGAAAAGGGGGGGTGCTGCCTTTTTAAACATCGGCATTGACCCCCCCTTTTTGCGGATCACCGCCACGATTAGGGCCACCAAGGGCAGAACAAAAAAAACGGTATCGAACCAAACTTGCGAATGAATTCCACCTCGCCTAAAATTACCGAGATCACATCGGTGTGCATTAAAGAAGTCGCGAATAGCACAACTGAGCCCGCCAAGACGATGGGTTTTTTATCTGTGATGCGAAACATTTTACAGTACAGCCAGACGAAAGAATAAAAGAGGACGGTTGTGGAGATCAGTGTGGAAATCATCCAAATGAAAAGGAAAATTGTCTCCACCCTCTGCAGTGTGCTCCCGTAATCGATGAGTGCCGCCATTTCCAGCATGGGGGCGGTGATTTCCTTAGCAATGTAGTAGGGGGGGAAGGTCAGGGTAAACAGCAGTAGGGAGAAGGAAACCAGCAGCGCCGCCAGGGCCAGGCTGATCAGCCCCCCCTCTTTTTTTGATGTTTTCCAAACCCTGAAATGATTTGGCAAAAACAGCCAGGATGATTACTTCCCCCCCATAGGCGGAACAACGTACTATTCCGGCTAAGACCGTCTTTTTTAAGCCGCTGCCGAAAAGGGGGGGAAAAATGTTGTTTATATCATAGTTTTGAATGCCCAAAGCAACTACCGTCAAGTAACCGAGCAGCATGGGATAGGCCAATAGCTTCGCCAGCCTGGCCATGGTCTCCAGCCCCAGGCGGGATAAAATGAAGACGTTAAGAATGAACAGCCCCCACGATATACCAGTTGTGGCTGAGGGGGGGAAGACATAAATGCGAATTACTTCGCCAAATTCCGCCAGATTCGTTGTGGCGGCAAAAAAAATAGGTGTACAGCCAGCAGCCCGGTAAAGATGAAACCTAGGGGCCGGCCCAAAGCAAGTTCGAAGATCTCGGCTAAATCGCAATTGGGGGGGAACCGCTTCAACAATAAATAGATAAATGCAAATCCCAGCAAAGCGGTTAGGGCTGAAATTAGCGTCATGTACCAGCCCGCTGTGCCCACTAAAGCGGCCACAGTGGCCGGGCTGGTAAAAAAAGACTTTGGCCGCGCTTGTAAAGACAACCAGCCACATCGCTTCCGCAATGCCAAATTTGCCTTCTTGGATCATCTTTGTCCCCCCCCTATTTTTTTTGTCCAACCCCCCCGGATTGTTTTATCTTTAGTCTTCTTAATTTGCTCAGGATTGATCGCATCCGGCCTTTCTTTTTTTAGAAAAACGGGCTTTCTAACTAAAAAGTCAGAGCCTTTGGTCTTGGGTGCCGCGGGCGCGAAAAAGGGTACTCCGAAAGATTTCATGGAACAGGCAAACCCCCCCAGCACAACTAAAATTCCGATGGAAATACCGTAAAACCCCCCCGCCAGCCAGCCCAGTCCGGTGAAGGCAAATCTCAGAATGCGCAGGCCAAAGGCGATGGGGAAATTGGGCACAGCGAAATTGCCCAGACCGGCTATTGCCACAATGACAATTAAAATGGGGCTGACCAATCCCGCGGCCACCGCAGCTTGGCCCAGGATCACTCCGCCGATAATACCCAGCGTTTGGCTCACAACGCCCGGAACTCGTACCCCCCCCGCTTCGCGAATTAACTCCCAGGAGATCTCCATAATCAAAAGTTCAATCGGGGGCGGGGAAAGGCAGGTTTCCCCCCCTGGTTCTGATAATGGTGGTCAAAAGCCCCCCACCGGAATCGCTTCTTGGTGGAAAAGTGTTAAAGCTAAATACAGGCCGGGCAGTAGGGTCGAGGCTAGGATCGCCACCACACGGATCATGCGCAAAAATGTACCGTACTGCCAGCGCAGGTTAAAGTCTTCAGATGTATGGAGGAAATGGGCGAAAGTAGCGGGAATTACGCTTACAGTCGGTGTGCCGTCAAAGACGATCGCGATTCGCCCTTCCATCAATAAAGAAGCAACCCGGTCGGGCCTTTCCGTTATCAAAATTTGGGGGGGCAGCAGGGCATAGGGGGGGTGATCTTCAATCAGGTGGCTGAGTACCCCCCCGTCCGAAATAAAATCGAGGTTAAGGCTTGAAATCCTTTTTTTAGCTTCGGCGATTACCTCTTGATTAGCTATACCCTGTATGTATAAAAGGGCACAGGTCGTATTGTTGGCCTCGTTGACAAACAGCAGCTCCGTGATTAAATCTTTGTTGCGCAGGATCTTGCGAATCAGGGTAATATTGGTGCGTACATCCTCAATAAACCCTTCCTGCGGCCCCCCCTGTACAACCATCTCAGTGAGGGGGGGCGTGGACACGGCCCGCTTCTCAAACCTGACCGTTTCAACAACGACGCATTTCGCACAGCCATCGATGAAAAGGGCCGTTTTGCCCAAAAGGATCCGTTTGATAATCTCATCATAAGCGACTTCAACCGAGATTTGCTCCACAGCCAGCAGGTTGTCTGTGACATAATCGATCATGTCGGCGGCGGGAATGGTTTCATCGCCGGCCTTACCCAACAGCTGCCGCAGGATGTAATTGCTGGTGATGCCGCTGTCCGTGATCCCTTCTATATAAACGAGGCAGGCTGCCCTTTGCTGCAAAATTTTAAACTCCCTAAGCCCAAGGTCATCATTTGTGGGGTAGTTAAACTCCCGCTTGATTCTGGCCAGGTTGGCCTCCAGTTTCGTGGAAACTTCCTGGGAAACCTGCTGTATTTCCCCTTTTCAGCAGGCTTCTCATGCCCTTGCAGCCACCGGGCAATTTTGTGGCGCAGCCTTTTGGGTTCCTCTTCTTCTTCTTCTTTTTCGTGCGGGGGGGCACCGCCCATTTCTTCCAGCAGCTCAAATTGCTCATATGGTTCGGGCCCTTTATAGGTAAAAAGTCTTTTGATCTTAACTAGTAAGTTCACCTTCCCACCCCCCCATGCTTTAGTCTGCGCATCACGATTATTGTGTACAGAGGCCGCTGTTTTATCCTCGTTTATAGATACCAGCAATTCACTACAGGACTTCGTTCTCTTTTACCGAATGACGTTGTGACTAACAAGGAAAGTGCCAGCACCTTTTGTATCATTTGGGGGGGTTTTAATAGTGCGGGAACCCATTGTACCGGCTAGGCTCAAAGATAAGCAAAAGAAACGGAAAGAATCCGCAGCAAACAGGCAGGTGGGCCTGATTATTTTTACCATTATTGCGCTGGGGGGGCTGGCCGCCTTCGGGTCTTATTATTTTTTTTCTGCCCAAACAAGAAAAATTCGTACTCGATTTTTATACTTACGCAGCAGTAGATTCCAGGGACTTCCTGGAAACTTTAACGGTAAAAGGAACGGTCCTGCCCAAGCAGGTGGAAATTATCGCGCCTAAAATCGGTGGGACAATCGAAGAAATCCTAGTGGCGGAGGGAGACGATGTGCAGAGGGGGGGTGACCCTCTTTTCCGTTTGTATTCAGCGGAAGCGGTGGCGGAAAAAAAATGCCTGCGAAACGGAGTTGGGCGAAGCCCGGGCGAAACTGGCCCAGCAAGAGATCGATCACGAATTGGAGCTGGACGCGGAACGGGTAAAAACATTCAAGCCCGGGAAGAGTTGGCCGCGGCCGAAGAAAACGTGAAACTGCAGAGAATTTTGTTTGATTACGGCTCCATTCCTAAGGTGGATTTGGATAAAGCGGAACAAAATCTAGAGACGGCCCGGCGCCGTGTGGCCCAGAGCGAACGGGAGTTAGAACTGCTCACACGCAGGCATGTGGCCGATCGGGCTGCTGCGGAAAAGCGATTACTATAGCCAGAGAAAAGGTGGGCAAAGCGTCCGAAAAAAATTGAGAATTTCTTAGTAACCGCCCCCCCGATTTCCGGGCGCATTCTGTCCTTAAAGATTCCCAACAACCGAAACGTGTCAGCTCACCAAGAATTGGGCACACAAGCCGATCTCAGCAGCCAGATTGTGGAACTGAATGTGGCACCGGGCCAAACGGAGCGTTTCGGCATCGGCACCGCCGTCACAATCAGCTTGGGGCAGGCGGAATATGCGGGCGAAATAGCGTACATCGCTCCCCGGGCAGAACAGGGCACAGATGGGCCGAGCGTACTGGTTCGAGTTGATTTTCTGGAAGAAGTATCCCATCTGAGGCCTTACAGTTCGGTGAGTGCAAACATCCATCTGCAGCTGCAAAAGGACAGCCTCTACCTGCCGAGGGGGGGCCTATTTAACAAGCGGGCAGCAGCTTTTTGTCTATGTGATCGATGGCAAGCGGGCACACAGGCAGGATGTGCAGTTTGGCATGTTGGACGGTAATGCGGTACAAATTCTGCGCGGTTTGACATTGGGCGAGCAGGTGATCATCAGTTCCTACGATGCCTTTCGCCATCTGGAAGAGATTGAGATCCTGCCGCAGGGAGGGCATACGCTGTGATTAAATTAGAAAAGATCAGCAGAGAGTATTTTATGGGCAATCAGGAGATCAAAGCACTTGACTGCGTTGATCTGGACATTCAAAGGGGGGAGTTCTTGTCCATTATGGGGCCTTCCGGTTCGGGCAAATCAACCCTTTTAAACATTTTGGGGGTGCTGGATAAGCCAAGCGCGGGCAGTTATTTCTTGGAAGAAGTGGACGTGACCTGGTTAAAAGATCGGGAACTGGCTAAAATTCGCAATGAACATTTCGGGTTTATCTTTCAAAGCTACAACCTATTTCCCGAATTGACTGCTTTAGAAAATGTGATGGTGCCCCCCCTGATGTACGCGGGCAAAGCTCGCCGTGTGCGGAGGGAGCGGGCGGAAGGCCTGCTCGCCTCGGTAGATATGGATCACCGTCTGCATCATTTGCCCACGCAGCTTTCAGGGGGCGAACAGCAGCGCGTGGCCATTGCCAGAGCGCTGGCCAACGATCCCACTTTGATTTTGGCGGACGAGCCACCGGTAATCTTGCAACCGATCAGGGGGCGGAAATCATGGAAGTTTTGCAGAATTTAAATAAAAAAAAGGCACCACGATCGTCATTGTTACCCATGATCCGGCCATCAGCGCCTACGGAAAACGCTTGATACAGCTGCGTGATGGGGCGGTAGTCGGCGATGAGCGGAGGGGGGAGGCGCATCATGCTTAAGAGGTTGCAGAACCGCGGTATTATGATTTTGGTCTTTCTGGCCGTTTTTGTGCAGGCAGGCACTGTAGGGGCAAAAGTGCTAGAGATAGAAGTACGCGATGCAATCCTGCTCGCGGAAGAGCATAATCTCGATTTTCGCTTGGTTAAAATTGATTGGCAGGCCGCTCAGTCCGATTTGGAGCGGGCTTTGATCGTGGGCGAACCGGAAATGCTGGCTGAGGCTAAAAAAAACGTGGGCACAGGCGGAACAACATTATTTGGAGCGCAAAAGCAGCCTGCACAATTCGGTCCGCACCGGCTACCAGCGTCTGCTGGAAAAGGAAACGGCTCTGGCCAGTGTCTTTACGGCCAAAGAACGGGCAGAACACCAGCTGGGCGTGGATGAGAAAAAAAATATGAAGCGGGCTTGTTATCAAGCCTGGACATTCAGCGGGCCAAAAATAGCCTCTTCGAAGCGGAACAGCGCTGCGCGCTGGCGCAGATAGAATACGAAACGGAACAGATGAAATTCAATGAATTATTAGGCCTTCCCTTCGATCAGGAAGTCATACTGACCGAGCGGCTGCTGCTTGATTTTTCCCCTTTACAACCGATTTGGCTGAGTGCGTTGAACAGGCTTTAGTTCACGATCAGGCCATCATGGCTGCCCAAGAAAACTGCAGCAGGCAAAGGAAGCGGTACGCGCCGCCCAAAGCCCCCCCTTCACTCCTAGGGTGGAGTTGGAAAGGGCCTGGCGGGGGGGAGGAAAAGGCCGCGATAGGCCTGCTCCAGGCGGAACAGGCCCTTTATTTCCGGGTGCGCGCGGCCTATTATGCTTTGCTCAATCAGGCCCACAGCTAGAACTGATGGAGCTGCAGATCGAATTGGAGCGCAAAACCTTACTGGCGGAAGAAAGCAGGTATGCCGCGGGTGTGCTCAGCAATGCCCAGATCGTAAAGCAGCAGGAAGCGCTGGCCCAACTAGAGCAAAACTACAGCACCGCCCTTTTAAATTACAGCCTGGCTCGGCTGGAGCTCTTGCGTACTATGGGCCGGGAGGAAACGGCCTGGGGGGGAACGATGGACATTAAAAACGCCGTGCTGCGGTGCTGCTGCTTGTATTCTGCTTATTAGTCAAAAGCCCGCCGGCCCGCGCGGGTGACAAGCGCCAGATTACCCCCCCGCTGGAGGCGGTGCAGCTCGCCTTTGAGCACAACATGGAGCATTCGCTTTTTCTATGGGAACAGGAACTGGACGCTAAGCGCGCCGCTTTAGCCAAACAGCCCACCGTGCGGATGACGGCAACACCGGCTAAATTAGAAAACGGAGACTGGCTCAGCCCCCACGGCAGTCTCAATTTGTCTTTGCCCCTTTCCGCCAACGCAAAATTAGAAGGGGGGGCCTTGCCCTACAGGTCAAACAGGGGGGGAGCCTGGAAGTGGAACCTGTGGGCAATTTGAACTTAAACTATAACTTCTTTGCGAAACCCGATAGCGATGGGGGGGAATTAAGCCGGATCGAACAGCGGCGCCGGCAGGAAAACACCCTCGTTTTACAGACGCTGCAGTTGTTGATTAATCTGCGCCAAGCCTTGGATGAAGAACAGCTTGCCGCGGGCGAATACGAACTGCTGCAGCTGTCGCTGCAGGCGGCGGAACAAACCCCGGGATATGATCAACTGCCTTTAAAGCGTCGGATCAGGGAGCAATACCTTACTTTAGCGCAGCTTAGGGCCGAGATTGAACAACTTCAGTTTCAGCTGGCTTCGTTTCTGGGTGCAGCCGCAGGCATTGTTTATGATCCGACGTTGAATTTGGGAATCTTAATTTGAGTTTGGCCGCTGAAGAATTGAAAGAGGAATGGTTTGCGGCCAGTATTTCTTGGCGCCGGGCCCTGGCTGAGCTCGCAGCTGCCCGGGCAGATCTGGAATATGAGCAGAAAACAAAGGTTGGCAGATGACGGCCGGCGGTACAGTTGACCATTCTCTAAACTGGGCCGTAGGTTTGACCGCCAGCAAAACGTTATACCCTAGGTCGATAATTTCAGAAGAGCTGGAATTAGCTTTGGCCCGAGCAGAACAGGCCGCCGCGGCGGAAGAGCACAAAGTGGCGGTGGAACTGCGGGGAGTGCTGGGCAAAATTGAGGCGGCGCAGGGCGATTCAGACTTAAGAGGGGGAGCATTTGCACGGGGGCGGAGCAGGAATGGGAGCTGCGCCGGCGCGAGCTGGAGGCAGGCCTTGTTACCCCCCTTTACAGCTGGAAGAGGCCAAGTTAGCCCTCTTGAAAGCGGAAAACGATTATCGCCACGCCCGCTTTAAGTTAGGCCTTGCTATCCTCGAGCTTTGGGCCGGCTGTGGCAGAGAATTACCGGCCTTATTGGGCGGTTTGCTAAATTAAAGGGAGGTGGGCCCGTGTCATTTTTAGATCAACTCCAATGGTCGTGGCGCCATTCTAAGCGGCAGTTGTTTGAGTCAATCCTGATCATCTTGGCCATCGCCCTGGGAGTGGGCGTAATTGTGACCGTTTTATCCTTACTGTTAAGTGTAAACCGGGATTTCAGCAAATTGAGTGAAGAAGATTATTTTAGGACTTTGCGTGTACTAAGCAGAGATGAAATGGCCGGCCGTACCGGTGTGCCCATCGTTTTATTGGGGGAAGAAATGCCCACTGCAGATTGGAGTGTGGGGCTGGCCGAATTAGAAGAGCTGCAAAATAATCTGCCCGAGACGATGCACGTTTTTGTGGAGAACCGGTGGTCCGGGGGGGAAACAACTCTTTTAGAAGGCGCGGAGCTGCCGGAAGAATTGGCCATCTACCCCTGGATGATTGCTAATGAGATTTCCTTTGTGGGTGTGCTGCCCGCCTATTTTAATTTTCAGCGTTTAGAATTAGCCGCGGGCAATCTGTTTTTGCCTGTCGATGTGCGCAATCAAAACCCGGTAGTGGTACTCACCGCCAAACTGGCGGAAGCGCTCTTTGGCGAAGAGGACCCGCTGGGGGGGCGGGAAATTCCGGTGGATCTTTGGGAGGATCGGGTAGTTTATACCATAATCGGGGGGGTTTTAGCTCCCTCAAAAGAAGGCGATTATGACGGGTTTCTGGCCTACGAGGAGAGCCGCAGCGCCTACGCGCCCGCAACACTTTCACCCTATGGGCCAACGGAGGGGGGGATGAACGAAAATTTAGCCAAGTCTCCATCGGCATTGATGCCGGAGAGGATTTGGTCTTGGCCCAACAGCGGGTGCAGGGCGAAGCCGAGCTGCTGTGGGGGGGTGAAGATATTGTAGTGCAGAGCCCCCCCTTACAAGATTTCTTGGAAGGCCAAAAAAAGCTTACGGCGTTCCGCCATGATTATTGGGATTTTTGCTTCTTTGGGCCTGATCATCGCGGTGATTAATATTCTTAACCTCATGCTGGCCAGAGTATTAAAGAGAACCAAATCCATCGGGTTATCCATGGCTTTGGGCAGTTCGCGGCGGCTTGTTTTCCGCCAGTTTGTCAGTGAGGCATCCTTTCTCGGCCTGGTCGGTTCCGCCTTGGGTATTTTATGTTCCTTCGGGCTGGGTGCGGTGCTTAAATATGCTTTGGGAACGGCGGCTCTGCCCGCCATGGCCAAAGAGCGCATAATGCTGGGGGCGGCCCTAGGGGTGCTTACAAGCCTGCTGTTTGGGGGGGCTTACCCGGCCTACCTTGCTTCCAGAATCGATCCGGTGGATGCTTTACGCACCGATTAGGAGAGGATCTAATGCTTGAGACAGTTCAATTTACGCTGCGGATAATTAAAAAAAACGTCCTTTGCGTTCGCTGCTGACAATTTTGCAGTTGGCACTGGGCGTTTGGGTTGTAGCTATCCTGCTTTCCTTTAATTTGCGGGCCGCTGACATCGCCGGGGGGGCAAGGGGGGGCAGCACTTGGCGGAATCCTTTGCCAAACTGTCCGTTTCTAAAGTGGAAGAAGTAGAGGGGGGGGCGGCTGGATGGGCAGCAGCACCAGCAATTTCCGCCTCAGGGATTTGCAGCGGCTGCGGGACAGCGAATACATCGTATCCGCCTTTATTCACGAAACGGTTTGGGAGCAAAATGTTTGGGTTAATAATTTGGCCTACAAGGTGTCTGTTGTGGCCAGAACAACTCCGCAGTATGCGGAAGCGGTACATCTGGAGCTTAAGGAAGGGCAGTTTTCACAGAACAGGACCAGCAGCAGGCTAATCAGGTAGTGTTAATTTCAGAAACGGTGGCTAAACAGCTTTTCCTGATCGCTCCCCCCCTGGGCGAAAAAAATCCGGGTTGCCCACTATGGAGAGGGGGGGACCCCGGTTTTGAAATCATCGGCGTTTACAAGCCGCCCGCCGCTGCCCTGAGGTCCTTTATGGCCGAAAGCCACCTGATCTTCCCCCTTAGTTTTCAACTTTACCACTTCCGAGAACAGGTTGATTTGGCTGAGGATGCGCCCGAATTTGGCGAAATTTACATTGTTTCCCAACCGGGCAAGGTTTATGATGCGGTTGCGGAGGCGGAAGTATTATTGGCGGATCGCAGCGTAGATGACATGAATGTGAGGGGCGAATACCTCGCGGACAGTATGTACCTCCGAGACCAGCTGCGCCAAATTACTTTGTTCTTGGGCGCCTTTGCCTTTATGGCCATTTTAATCAGTGCCTTGGGTATTTTAAGCATTATGCTGGTCAGTGTGGTGGAAAGGACGCGAGAAATCGGGCTGCGCAAGGCTTTGGGCGCCTCGCGGGCTGTGATTATGAGGCAGATTCTAAACGAGTCCCTGATTTTTCCCTACTGGGTGCACTAGTGGGGGGGCTTGCGGCCGCCTCATTTAGCGCGGAAACTTTGGGCACAATGCTGATGCAGGAAATGATGTACCAAGAAGCGGCTGCCATCGGGGGGGGCTGCATCCTCAGGCGGCTTTGATCTCCGTGGCCCTAGCGGTATTAGTGGGGGGGCAGGTGTTTGGCCTCTATCCCGCTTGGCAGGCGGCTAGGCTTGATCCGGTCAGGGCGCTGAATGATAATTAAAGCAGTGAATAAAAAGCGAAGAACCGGCTTTGACACCGGTTCTTTTTGGATCATTAATCAGTTTAATTTAAGACAATAATTTTCTCGGGGGTAGTTTGCGCCGGTATGCTGCGTGTCGAAGCGGTATAGAAGACGACAAGCGTTTTACCTGCAATCTTGGTTACCGGTTTGCCCTGAGCATCGGTAATGACAGTGTCAGTGGAAAGGTTCAGCTTTAACTGACCATCACTACTGACAAGATCATCAGCAAAGGTGGCCACATGGACGAAGCCCACATCTTTTTGGAGTTGATCACGATTACCTGCGGGGTCATCTGCGGCGGCATGCTCAGCGCCACCGGTGTGTTTTCGGGGTAATAGGCGGTAATTCTAGTACCATTGTGAGCTGTTCTTGGCCCACTGCAGCCTGGACCGTATCATCCAAAAGCACAACATCTTCAGAGATGTAAAATACAATGGAGTTGTCCTTGTTATCTCGATCTTCCGTTAGGACCGCGTACACATAACCATCATCCCGCACTCCGGTGATCACACCGGGAAAATGCAGGTAGTCCAGCACCTCTTGATCTTGTTTTTGTTTATTCTGCTGTACGCCAAATAGGATCAAAAGGCCGATTAGGCCGATAGTAATTGCTTTATTCATGTTTAACCTCCTCACCGCATGTCTTAATTATATAGGTTTCGGGGGGGTTAAAGGGCAAAATAAAGAATTGGGGGGGAAAATGGGAGAAGGCGGCAGCAGGCCAAAGATAATTTTGACATCTTATATTGATTTAATTATACTTATCTTACAGCTGATCTGTTCAAGTGGGAGGTAGCCCTTAGTGAACACGCCCTTACTGAGCCTAATTCAAGTTAATAAGTTTTACGATGAGATCCAGGCCTTACACGATGTCTCCCTAGATATTAAGCATGGCGAATTCTTGACGCTTTTAGGCCCTTCAGGCTGCGGCAAGACGACTTTACTGCGCTGTATTGCCGGCTTGGAGAGGGTGGATTCGGGCGATATTTTGCTTAACGGCCGTTCAATTAAGGATTTGGCACCTAACAAGCGCAACTTGAACACCGTTTTCCAAAATTACGCCCTTTTTCCCCCCCATCTAAACGTTTATGACAATGTTGCCTATGGGCCGCGGGTGAAAAAAAACCCTGGCGGCGGAGGAGCTGAAGGCGAGAATCGGGGACGTTTTGGAACTGGTACAGATGTCGGGCTATGAAAAGCGCATGCCTCACCAGCTTTCCGGGGGGGGCCAACGGCAAAGGATCGCCATTGCCCGAGCGCTGATCAATGAACCGGCTATTTTACTCTTGGATGAACCCTTGGGTGCTTTAGATTTAAAGTTAAGAAAGCATATGCAGAGTGAATTGACCGGGCTGCAGAAGCAAACCGGGACGACGTTTGTTTACGTTACCCACGATCAGGAAGAAGCGCTGAACATGTCTGACCGCATCGCGGTCATGGAAGAGGGTGTGCTATTGCAGCTGGGTACTCCCAGGGAAATCTACAACAACCCTCGCAATCTGTTTGTAGCCGATTTTATCGGCGAGCGCAATATGCTGCGGGCCCGGCTGGTGCAGGTGGGCGAGCACCGTTCCACCGTAAAAGTGGGGAAGATGTGGTTGAAGTTCGCAACCTGCAGCACTGCCTGCTGCAGACGGCGAAAGATGCGATCTTGGCTGTCCATCGAGACAAAATGAGGATATTTTGCGAGCCGGTACCAAATGCTTTACTGGGGGGGCGGGTAGTCTCCATACATTATGCGGGGGGGTCGCAGATTCGCATAGAAGTGATGGTAGGTGCCCAGCATGTCACTGTGGTGGAGTATCAGAAAAACGAGTGCCAGTGTAAGGTGGGTGAACAGGTTTACCTCACCTGGGAGGATGGGGGAGCAATTCTGCTGCCCCTGGAAGAGGCCTGGACGGAAAGGGCGGTTGGGTATGCAAAGGCTTAAACAGAACCTATTAGCCATACCCATTTTGGCCTGGGTCGGCACCTTTGTGGGCGTCCCCCCCTTGATTTTGTCGTTGTCTTGAGTTTTCTCTCGCGGGATAGTTTGGGCAACATTGTGTGGCAGTTTACATTTGATAACTACAGGCGCATGGCCGATCCCATTTACTTAAGGGTTTATTTCAATTCATTTTTGCTGGCCGCCCTGACCGGTTTGGTGACCTTAGTGATTGGCTACCCGGTGGCCTACATTACTTCCAATTTACCGCCCAAAAGGCGCGCCTTGGCCATCGGCTTGATTATGCTGCCCTTTTGGATCTCCAGCCTGCTGCGTACTTACGGCTGGGTGATCTTGCTGGGCAATGCGGGGATTATCAATAACATCTTGCTTGCGCTGAAGATAATTGAGCGGCCCCCCCTGCCCCCCCTGATGTACAAATTCGGCACGACACTGGTTGGTACCGCTTACATGCTGATTCCGTTCATGGTGATCGCCATCTTTAACTCAGTTGATAAACTGGACCGCTCCCTTTTGGAGGCTTCCTATGATTTGGGTGCGGGCCGGTGGCAGACTTTTTGGAAGATCACGCTTCCCCTGACGGTACCGGGCATCGCGGGAGGCTTTACGCTGGTGTTTATTCCCGCTTTAGGCCTCTTTTTCATCTCGGATCTGTTGGGGGGGCGGACGTACCATTTTTTTAGGCAACTTGATCAACACCCAAGTTACCCGCAGCAGAAACAGGCCCCCTGGGCGCGGCCTTTTCCATAGGCATGATCGGTTTGGTGCTGTTGATCATCGCCATCTATGCCCGGGTGGCCAGGGATAATAGGGAAGGGTTGTTCGGATGAGGGCTAAAGGCGGTCGTTTCGGTGTATTTTACCTCTCGTTATTTTTCGTTCTTTTGTATTTACCTGTGATCAGCGTCATTTTGTATTCCTTTAACGCCAGCCCCCCCTCCACTGCCCGCTGGGCCGGATTGACGCTGGATTGGTACAGAGAGCTGTTCGCGGATCGGGTAATCGGCGCCGCCTTTAAGGTGAGTATTCAGGTGGCCCTAATTACCGCCCTTGTTTCCGCGGTGCTGGGAACGGCCACGGCTGTGATCGCCATGTCCGTGAGCGGTGGCATGAAAAGACAATTCAAGGGGGGGTAATGCTTTTGCCCCTGCTCGTGCCGGAAGTGGCTTTAGGCGTCTCGCTGCTGTTTTTCTTCAACGCGCTGCGCCTGCCCTTCGGCCATCTGACACTGGTGCTGGCCCATTCTTTGTTTTGCGTGCCCTACGTTTATATCATGGTGCAATTGAGGCTGCAGGAGATTGATAAATCGATCTTAGAATCGGCCCGCGATCTAGGGGGGGCCACCAGGTGGCAGATGGTGAAAACGATAATCCTGCCCTTGGTCACGCCCTCCATTGTGACTGCCTCGCTCTTGGCTTTAGCCCTGTCCTTGGATGATGTGGTTATCTCCACTTATATGTCCGGGCCGAGGGCCACAACTCTGCCGGTACACATCTTTTCCATGATGCGCGTTGGTGTCACTCCCATGGTTAACGCCTTATGCACCCTGATTTTGGTAGGGACGTTTTTCATAATCGGTCTAAGTCAAATAATAAGTAAAAGGTATCAATCAAAGGAGGTTGTCTGAGTGGAGAAAAAGAACTTTAAAAGGATTGCGGTTGTGCTGATGATCGTGGTTTTGGCCTTGGTTTTGACCGGCTGTTCCAGCCGCAAAAAGGTGCAAGAATTGAATCTGATGACTTGGGGGGGCGGTGATTTTATACCCCGAGTAGTTATTGATCAATTTACGGAAGAAACGGGAATAAAGGTTAATTACAAAGAGGTCAGTTCTAACGAAGAGATGCAGTCTTTGTTGGAGGCCAACCCCGATCAATACGATCTGGCGGTCGTGACAGACTACATGGTGGATATTTTGCGTCAAAACGGCAATTTGGCTGTCTTAGACCACAGTCAGATGCCCAATTATGCCAACATCAACCCGGTTTATTTCGGCCCCCCCTATTATGACCCTAAAGATGAGCATTCCATACCCTATGCCGTTTCCATCTCCTTTCTTTTGGTCAATCCGGAAGGGGTTGCAAAGCTTGGTGCTCAGCCCATCACCGGTTATAATGACCTGTGGCAGGAAGAGCTGCGCGATAGTATCGTAATCATTGACTGGGGCGTGGAGGTCATTGGCTTTGTCCTAAATCCCTAGGTTACGAGTACAACGAGACCGATCCGGTTAAAGTGGCTCAGGCCCGGGAAAACTCTTCGCCTTAAAACCGAATATCATGCGTTTTGAGACCAATACACCCGAAGATTCGCTGTTGAGCGGTGAGGCGGTTGTGGGCTTTATGTATTCTAACCAGGCGGTAAAGGGCCAAGCCGCGGATAACAGGCTGACACCTGTCTTTCCCACGGAGGGCATGCCCATTTATATAGACTCTTGGGTCATGTCCAAAGAGGCGCCCAATAAAGAAGGGGGGGCCTACAAATTCCTCAACTTCGTGATGCAGCCCAAAATCGCGGCCAAGATCGCGGATTTGACCAAGTTCACAACTCCCAATAAAGGGGGGGCGGAGGAACATCTGCCGCAGGACTTCAAAAACAATCCCATGCTTAACCTGGCCGATGAGGTTGTGGAAAACACCAGTTTCTACATTGGCGTTGATAAGGTGCTGGAAGAATACGATCACATCTATTCCGAATTCAAACTGCGTTAAAGGTGTACTCAAGGTTAGTGAAGGGGGGGCGGCTGTTCAAACAGCCGCCCCTGCGCTTAATCGCCTTTTTCATTGTCAAGCTGATGCGCCCCCTGGCCTGCTCAACCCCTAAACTCTCACCGAAACAATATCGCCAACCTGTACCACATCTGTGGGGTGGCGTACATAGTCATCGCTGAGCTGCGAGATGTGTACCAAGCCGGCTTTTTCCACGCCTATGTCCACGAAGGCGCCAAAATCAACCACATTTTGTACCGTTCCCTGTAAAGTCAGGCCCGGCTTCAGATCTTTTAGGCTGAGCACATCTTCCCTAAACAGCGGTGCGGGCAGCTCGTCGCGCGGATCGCGGCCGGGCTGGCCTAGGGCGGCGATAATATCCCGTACTGTTGGTTCGCCTGCTTGGAGCGTATGGGCGATTTTTTTTGGCGTCCAGCTTTTTCAGCTTCTGCCTAATGGTGTCCAGCGTTTGGCGATCCGTTAAATCTTGTTCTTCATAATCGATTTCGGCTAGAATTTTCACTGCCAAAGGGTAGGATTCGGGGTGGACCGCGGTGTTGTCTAAGGGCCTGTTTCCATCCGCGATACGCAGAAATCCCGCGGCCTGCTCAAACGTTTTGGGCCCCCCCAAACCCTTTACTTTTTTTTCAGTTCAGCCCTGCTTTGGAATGTACCGTTTGTGAGGCGGTAGTTCACAACTTCGTTGGCCACTCTGGCGGACAGGCCTGAGACATATCTTAGTAGCGCGCCCGAGGCGGTATTCAACTCAACGCCCACATGGTTGACGCAGCTTTCCACCACTGTCTCCAAGGTACCCGAGAGTTCCCTTTGGTTCACGTCATGCTGGTATTGGCCCACCCCGATCGATTTAGGGTCAATTTTAACTAGTTCCGCCAGGGGGGGATCCTGCACCCTTCTGGCGATGGAGATCGCGCCGCGGATTGAAACATCTAAATCGGGGAACTCCTGCCTGGCTAAATCAGAAGCGGAATAAACGGAGGCGCCCGCCTCATTGATTACCAAATACTGCAGGTCGGGGCAGTGTTCTTTGATTAGTTCTGCCACTAATTGCTCTGTTTCTCGGCTGGCGGTGCCGTTGCCGATGGTGACTAGGGACAATTCGTGTTTTGCCGCCAAAGATTTCAACACTAGCAAGGACTCAGCCAGCGCCTCTGGGGGGGTACGTGGGGGGAAAGATTGTGGTGTGTTCCAAGAGATCGCCGAATTCATTGACTGCCACCACCTTACAGCCGGTGCGGTAAGCGGGATCGATGCCCAGCACGCGGCGGCCCCTGATGGGGGGGCTTTGCAGCAATAGATCGCGCAGGTTTTGGCGAAGATCTCAATTGCGTGTTCTTCCGCTTTTTCCGTAAGTGTATTGCGGATTTCCCGCTCCAGGCTGGGCCCTAACAGGCGCCCATAGCCGTCTTCTATGGCGGCTAAGATCCGTGGGGCAGCCGGGGATGAACGGTCTTGAAGAAGTTTTTGCTCAGCAGCGAGACCACTTGAGTCCGATCCACCTCGATGCGGACTTTGAGCACCTTGAGGCGTTCGCCCCCCCGATTTAATGCTAAAATTCTATGGGGCGGTATCTTATGTACGTCTTCGTAATAGTCGAAATACATCTCGAATTCTTTCGCCTGCTCAATTTCGTCTGTATCGCTTCCTTCACTCACAAGCAGGCCGGTGGTGTAGGTGAAATTGCGGATCAGCGCCCTTAAAGCGGGATCATCCGCAAATTGTTCCGCTAGAATATCCCCCCCGGCACCTTGCAGTGCCTCCTCAATCGTTGGGACTTCTTCGCTGACAAAGGGCTCAGCCAATGTTTCCGGTTGCTCCGCACCCTGCATGAAAAGTCTAGCTGCCAGGGGCTCCAGGCCCTTTTCCTTAGCCACAGCGGCCCTGGTTCGCCGCTTGGGCCTGAAGGGCCTGTAAATGTCTTCCAATTCCTGCAGCGCGGTGGCCTTGGCAATGGCGGCCGCGATCTTGGGTGTCATTTTTCTTGTTCTTCGATTAAGCGGGCAACATCAGCCTTGCGTTCCGCCAGATTTCTTAAATAGGTAAGCCTTTCGGACAGCTCCCGGATAACCGTTTCATCAAGTTCGCCCGTCGCTTCTTTGCGGTAGCGGGCAATAAAAGGAATGGTATTGCCCCCCATCCAGAAGTTCTACTGTCTGCTCCACCTGTTTTGTGCCGATTTTCAATTCTGCCGCTAACTGTCTAGTAATTTCCATAGCAATCCTCCAAGGATAGAATACCAGAAGGGGGGGAAGGAAGAAGCAAAGCGGTGTTGAACTTTTGCTAGAGGTGGTTTTGGTGCTGGTAGAATACAAAACGGCGGCTAAAGAGGCTGAAATTACGCTGATTGAGCGAAAATCGAAATTTATCGGGCGCATTAAGCCGGTGCAGACGGTGGAAGAGGCGGAAGAATTTATCGAAGCGGTGCGCAAAGAGCATTGGGATGCCACCCATAATGTACCCGCCTATATTATCGGTGCCAATCAAGAGGTGCAAAAATTCAGCGATGCCAATGAGCCGGGCGGCACCGCGGGTTTGCCCATGCTGGAAATGCTGAAAAGCCACGATGTGGTGAACGTGGCGGCGGTGGTGACCCGCTATTACGGCGGAATTCAGTTGGGAAGGGGGGGCGGCTTGATTCGGGCCTACGGTGGTACTGCCAGGCAGGCTCTTTGGCGGCCGGCATTGTGCGCATGGTTCCCGCCCGCGAGGTGGCGGTAAAGGTGGATTATGTGCATGTGGGTAAAATTCAAAATGAGCTGCTGGGCGCGGGCATCTTTATTGCTGATACCGAATATTTAGAGAATGTGACTTTCCATGTGCAGCTTTTGCAAGACGAATTGGAAAAATCCGCCAGCTGCTGCAGGAATTAACGGCCAATGAGTTTACCTGGTCCGCGGGGGGGCGAGCTTTACAGGGCGCTGCCCCCCTAGGAGAATAGCGTACTGCCCAAAAAGATTGTATGTGGTATAATAACATAGTCGGAGAAAGGGGGGGTGTGATTCGGTGCAGAATTATAAGCGTAATCTTATTTTAGGCATCATAGCATTGATTCTAATTTTCAATATAAGTGGGGGGGTCCGGGCGGCCCGCTATCCGGGGGGGTACAGCGGGTATGTCAATGATTTTGCCAACATTTTAGATCAGCGCAGCAGGGCGGAGTTGGAACTTATTACAAGCAAACTCCGGGACGAGCAGGGGATCGAATTGGCGATCGTTACGATACCCACTACCGCGCCTGAAGATCCCAAATCATATATTACCGGTATATTCGGCGAGTGGGGGGGTGTGGGCGGCCCGGAAGACAGCGGCCTGATGATCTTGCTTTCGCTGGAAGAAGGGGGGGCTATTGAGGTGGAAACGGGTTACGGCCTGGAGGGCACCCTTCCCGATGGCCTGGTGGGAGCGGTGATCGACCAGGAGGGGGGGCTGGATCATTTTAAAAAAAACGGGATTACGGCCGAGGCTTGGTCAATATGTCGCAGGCCTATGCCAATATTTTGGCCGGGGGGGAAGAATTTGCGATCAAGGAAGAACGGGGGGGAGGTTCCGGTTGGCTTTCCGCCTTTGTAATTTTCATTTTAATTGTGGTGTTATTAAACCGCGCCAGGCGTTACCCGCCCGGAGGTACAAGCGGTGGAAGCGGCGGAGGCGGAGGAACCCGCGGCCCCGTAATTATTCCCCGTACACCGACCCGCATGGGTCCCACCCGCTCAGGCGGCTTCGGAGGCAGTAGCGGGCGCAGCGGTGGATTCGGCGGCGGGCGCAGTGGCGGCGGTGGAGCAGGGCGCAGATTTTAAATCAAAAGGAGGATGAAAATGAAAAATTCAAGCAAAGTTTTACTGATTATTGCAGTAATAGTGGTTATTTTAGGTTCTACCGTTGTAGGCCGTTATAATCGCTTGGTCCAGCTGGAGACGGATGTAGACGGCCGCTGGGCCCAGGTGGAAAACGTGCTGCAGCGGCGGGCGGACTTGATTCCCAATCTGGTCAACACGGTGAAAGGCTATGCATCGCATGAAGAAAGGGTCTTTACAGACATTGCGGATGCCCGGGCACGCCTTTTGGGCGCTCGTTCGCCTGCGGAGCAGATGGAAGCAAATACCGGGTTGGACTCGGCCATCGGTAGGCTGTTGGCTTTAAGCGAGGCCTACCCCGAACTGAAGGCAGATACAAGTTTCGTGCGCCTCCAAGATGAATTGGCGGGCACCGAAAGCCGCATCGCGACTGAGCGGATGCGCTTTAACGAATCGGTGCAGACCTGGAATGCTACCATCAAACAGTTTCCCATGAATATTTTAGCTAGTCTGTTCGGCAAGCAAACTAAAACCTACTTTGAGGCGGCCCCGGGGGGGGCGCAGGAAGTTCCCTTGGTGGAGTTTTAAAACATTCAGTAGTGCGGGGGGGCTCCGTTGGGGGGGGCCCTATTTTTTTTAGGCCAAATTTGATAGAAAATCGTAGCACAGAAACATAACCTTACTGAGTTCGTCGATTAACAATTGTTCAACTGCCGAAAACACGCAGGCAAGAGAGTTTGGGGCCCGAGGCGCCTCGAGCCGGAAGGAGGAATTACCTGCCTGGAAATGAAGTAAACAATTGGGGGGGAAATCAAAATAAAGGGAGTGTTAAGGCTGTGGAAATTTCTCTGGTGAAAACGACGGCTCCAAAGGAGAAGCCTAACGAGGACAATCTAGGTTTCGGCCGTCATTTTACTGACCATATGTTTGTTATGGATTATGAAGATGGGGGGGCGTGGCAAAAGGCGCGCATCGTTCCTTATGCGCCCCTGCAGATTGAGCCTTCCGCATCGGTGTTCCATTATGCCCAGGCGGTCTTTGAAGGCATGAAAGCGTTTCGAGCCGAAGATGGGCGGGTGTTATTGTTTCGGCCCGAACAGAATATGGCTCGGCTTAACCGCAGTAATGAGCGGATGTGCATACCCTCCTTTGACGAAGATTTCGTCTTGGGGGGGCGCTCAAAAGACTGATCGCGCTGGAACGGGATTGGGTTCCTTCCGAGCCGGGTACTTCTTTGTATGTTCGCCCGTTTATTATTGGCCTGGACAACGTGTTGGGGGGGTGAGGCCGGCGCGTACTTACAAATTTATTGTAATTCTTTCGCCTTCGGGTGCCTATTATGCGGAAGGGATCAACCCGGTCAGCATCTATGTGGAGCCCCCCCGTTATGTGCGGGCTGTGCGCGGAGGCACCGGTTTTGCTAAAGCCGCGGGTAACTACGCGGGCAGTTTATTGGCCCAGCACTTAGCGGCCAAGCGGGGGCCATGCCCAGGTGCTGTGGCTGGATGGTGTGGAACGCAAATATGTGGAAGAAGTGGGCGCCATGAACGTTTTCTTCAATATTGACGGGGAATTGATTACGCCCGATCTGGGCGATTCGGTTCTGCCGGGGATAACCAGAAGATCCGTCCTAGAACTATTGCGGTCTTGGAACATTCCCACCGCGGAGCGCCGCCTGGGGGGGGTAGAAGAGCTATATGATGCTCATGCCGCGGGTACACTGCGGGAGGCGTTTGGCTGCGGTACGGCAGCGGTGATCTCGCCCATCGGCAGATTGGAATATAAAGACCGGACGATTGAAATCAACGCCGGCAAAACGGGTGAGATCTCCCAGAGGCTGTACGATACAATCACCGGAATTCAAAGTGGGCGCCTGCCCGATGAATTCGGCTGGACAATGGAGGTAAAGATTTAAAGGAAATTAAATAGCCTGATTTATGCTCAACTTGCGGCTGTGGTCTGACTACAGCCGCTAAATTTCTCTCTGCAAATAGGTATCTTCGGACAGAAAAACGGCCCCCCCGCAGGGCCGTTTTCCTTAGAACAAGAGAGCCAACACCAAAATAATCACAAGCAGAGGCGAAGCCAAGAAAACGATGGGCAGCAAAAGCCGCAGGAAAACCCAACCCAGCTTGATGAAGAGGATCAAGGGGGGGATGAACAGCAAAAAGACCAGAAAGAAGGGGCCCAGAACTCCCAAAACGATCAGTCCCACAACTAGGGCGACAATAATGGCGGGAATGGCCACCAGGCTCTTAAATAGGGGGCGATCTTCCGTTCACTTCCACAATCACTTCATCGGAAGAAGCTCTTGCCCGTTTATCCTTGTCACCTGCATGGTAGAGCCCGACCAGCCCCAGCACGATTAAAACAACGGGCCACATTACCTCTAAACGGGGCAGTATGTTTAGATTGCGGGCTAAAAAAAGCAATTCCCAAAACAATTAAGATCAATGCGCCAACATTTTTCGATTCCATGGGTTCCTCCCCCTTTCATCCTTATTATAGCAGGGGCGGGGGGGGCAATTCGCCTTAGGTCTGTTTTTGTGCTCAGCCTCAAGGCTGAGTCCTGACGGGGATAAACTTGGTGAGTTTGGGAATAGTGGAAAAGAAAACTAAGAAGGAGGGTGCAAGATGGCTGTGATCAATTTAGAGTAAAGGCAGCGAGCGAAAACCCCACTAAAACGGTTGTTAAGGCTCGCAATTTTAAAATCATAGTAGATGAGCCGCAAGATCTACAGGGGGGGACAGATCAGGGGGGGCCCAATCCGGTGGAATACGTGCTGGCCGCTTTGGCCGGCTGTTTAAACGTGGTTGGGCATGTGGTTGCGCAGGAAATGGGTTTTGCTCTCAGGGGCATCAACTTTGAGCTCAAGGGCGGTTTGGATCCGGGCAAGTTCATGGGCCAAGACACTACCAGCCGGGCCGGTTACCAAAGCATCGAGGTTAAGGTTAAACCCGATTGTGATGCGAGTCCGGAGCAGCTGCAGGCCTGGCTGCAGGCAATTGAGAATCGCTGCCCGGTCAGCGATAACATCAGCAATACCACGCCCGTCACCATTAACCTTGCCTAGACCGGGAAGAAAAAAAGAGCCCTTCCTTGCTACCGAAGGGCTTTTCTTATTTAAAAACTTTTCAGGATTAGTTCCGTTAGGGGGGGCCTTTTCGGCACGATATGGGCATCGTTTTCATCCCGCCGGTAGCGGGTATCCCCATCTTTAACTTCGCAGAGCCTTATTTCTTCCCCCCCGGGCCCCCCCTAAAGCAATGGCTAATTCAATATTCAAATGAACGGGTAAATCAAGACACCGCCGCAGCGCATCACGGTTCACCGAACCAAGCGCGCAGCCGCCGTAGCCTCTCTCCCGCGCTCCTAAAAGAATGGTTTGGGTCACTATGCCCACGTCAATGCCGGGGTTTTTGTTGAGCCGGGGGATCGCTTAAAATGATGATGTAGGCGGTCGGCCTCTCGTTAGGCTGGGGGCCCTCCCAAGTAGTTAAGTGGGCCGCCCAGGCCAGGCAGGAAAAAAACCTGGTCTCTTTTACCTTCCTCTTGCACCAGCACGTAGCGGAGGGGGGGCTGCAGATTATTAGCGGAAGGCGTGAGGCGGGCCAAATCCACGAGTCTCTCCAAACAGGCCGGGGGGGTGGGGGGGGCGGGATTTTGTTTGAAACGGCGGACACTGCGATTTGCCTCAACAAGTCTTTTCATTATTTTTTTTCCTCCTAATTGTCTTTTAGTAAGGTGTTTTATCCACCGCAATCTGTTTGGCCAGTTGGGCGGCTAGCTGCGGATCAAAAATTCCCGTGCCTAAGTGGGCGGTGCCGGCGATAGCAACTGCCAAAGCAAAACGCAGGGAGGCGGCGAAGTCCCACCCTGCCTGAAGTTTAGCGGTAAGGCCCGCCGCTAAGGCGCTGCCGCCGCCCACCGGGCTGATTACATCTACGGTAGGCAGAGGCCGAGAAAAATAAGCGCTCTCAGCTTGAACGGCCAGTGCCCCGCGAGCACCCATGGAAACGACAATACCGCCCAGGCCATCGGCTACCAAGGCCCGGGCCGCTTTAATAGCCTGGACAGTGGAGTAGCAGGGGGGGCCCACCAGCTGCAAAAATTCCTGCCAATTAGGCGTAATTAAATCGGGTTGGGCCTTGATTCCCTCCCGAAGCCAGGTCCCGTGGGTATCTAAGAGCACCTTTGCCCCCGCCTCTTGCGCGGACCTAATCAGGCGGGCATAGATAGCTGCAGGTGCACCGGGTGGCGGGGGGGTACCCGCCAGAACAACCCAATGGTTCTCTACTGCCAGGGCTTCGATTTTGCTGTTGAGGCGATCGTAGGCGCCTCGAGGCGTGCGTGGGCCCTGTTCGATGATCCGGGTGTGGATTTTTCCTCCGTCACCGACTACAAGTGTACCCAAGCGGGATTCCGCCCGGATCCACACAAAATCGGAGGGTATTTCCTCTTTGTTCAGCCCAGCCTCAATCAGCCTGCCCAAATGGCCGCCTAAAATCCCGGTGGCCTGCGTGGGCACCTCTAGGCGGCGCAGAATTCTGGATACGCTAATTCCCCCACCGGCGGGCCCGGTTACGCAATGGCTAACCTCGTGAACGCCCGTGAGGGAGAACCGCTCAATTTGATAATTTCTCTCCAGGATTGGGTTTAAAGTCACCGTCACGATCATCATTCCGCACCCCTCTTCGCAAGGTACAATAATATTCGTGAAGCCTCCACATTTTCCCTGCCCGGCTTCAAGATAAAATGCGCGCAACATGAAGGAATATTCAGAAATGTGTATAACTAATCCATATAAACAAATAAAGGGGGGGGAGATGGGGGGGTTGAGCAACAGCAGGGAAAACAAAGAGTTGATTAAACTGTCCACTCAGGCCTCCCTGGCCGAACTGCATAGTTTAGTGGAGGAGCTGCACTGCCTGCGAGCGGAAAACGGTATCGATTTAGCGGACTATGAGCCGCAGGCGCGGTTGAAGGAGCTAATCTATGCAGTCTATCGCCACGGTGATTTAACCCGTGCAGAGGGGGAAGCCAATCGCGGTCTTTTATCCCTCTTAAAAAGGGCCAGTTTCAAGCTGGAGGGGGGGCTCAAACCAACCGGAATGCTGCGGGAAGTGCTGCGCAATCTTTCCGCCAGTTGGCCCCAGCTGATGACCATGTTTTGGGCTCTTTTGACGATGCCGGAGATGGATACTCTATTGGGCCGAGATCTACCGGCGGCCCGCCATTATCTGCAGTTCAACCGGTTTTGTACTTCCTCTTTCTAACGCGCCTAGCCCAACAGGGGGGGCAGGGTCCGGGCCGCCCAAGGAATTTTTTTGTTTGATGATGGCCATCTCCAAGGTATGCTCAGGGGCATGCCCGACTTAACGACCGCTTACAGCCACCTGCGCAGTGGGGGGGAAAACAGCGCTTGGGCAGGGGGGGTGTTCCGCTTTTGCCGGTCAGCGAAAAACAATGGCTTCTTTCGCCTGAATTGCTACATGATGATCTTTTGCAGAATTATGCCCGGGTATTGGGCGCTTATGCCCACCGCTCAGAGCAGGGCCGTGTTGCGGAAGGGAGGGGGGGCCCGGGCCAAAGTCAACCTATAGTTAAAATTATTTGACAATTGTGACTGAATATCATATAATTCAGATAACGAAGCCTTCCGCTGCCAGCGGGTGGACAAATCATTGGGGGGGAAAGGGGGGGCTGAACATAACTGCGGAGACTTTCTCGGCCGCGCCGCGGCGAAGGCAGGGGGATGTATCGGGAGATGGTTTCTGCATTGATGGAGAAAGGGTAAAAGCGAGAAGACATCACCGCCGGAAAAATAAAAAGATAGATCCCAGAAGCGGTGAAAACAAATGGCTGGGGGCCCGGGGCTTGGGGGCCCCCCTTTGCCGTGCGCAAAAAAAGGCCACCTCTGAGGTGACCTTCCTTTGGTATGTCTTCTTAGCGGCGTTGTCGGCCCGCGCCCCCCCGCCCGGGGCCTCCGCCTC
>JMBV01000144.1_pt1 | contig 27505 bp, 50 predicted proteins | sample 616531 | NCBI WGS metagenome assembly JMBV01 (sample SAMN02727904, study PRJNA239997) | anaerobic digester metagenome | biome: anaerobic digester; isolation source: mesophilic anaerobic digester inoculated with municipal waste water sludge... | place: Germany: Bielefeld University, CeBiTec ...
AGATAAGGTATAATATATTTAGGTATACTTATTAGAAAGGATGTTATAATTGTTTAAGTTTAGAAAAAAAGTATTTAATAGTTGTGCTGATTATAAGCATAATGTCTTTAGTTTTTTTTCAGGATGTGGGAAAAAGCAAGGGGGGGAAATTGTAGCTAAGGTTAATGGGGATGTAATCACCCAGGAGGAATTTGATAGGGAATTTGAAATGGCAAAAAAAGATAAAACAAAAACAGTTTGGCGAAGATATACTGTTTAAAGAGATGGGGGGGAACAATAAAGTATTTGAGGACGTATTGAGAGAAGAAACATTAGATATTTTAATAGAAGATAAACTTATAAGACAAGAGCTAGATAGGTTAAATATAACCTTAACTGATGAAGAAATAGATAAGGCTATTAAAACTCGATATATCGATGAATTAGGTGGAGAAGAGGAGTATAAAGCATATTTAGAGAACAATGGTTTTACAGAAGAGTTTTTTTAGGCAACAACTGGAAAGGATTCTTTTGTTTGAAAAATATGCAGAATATTATTTTGATAAAATAGAGTTGTCAGAGAAAGAATTAAAAGATTATTTTGAAAAGAACAAAGATTCTTTAATAAAGGTTAAAGCTAGTCATATATTAGTTCCCACAGAAGAAGAAGGAAAAAAAGTGTTAGAAAAACTTAAAAAAAGGCGAAGATTTCTATAGCTTAGCTGCCACTGAATCTATGGATGAAGATTCTGCAGTAAAAGGTGGAGCAATAGAAGATGGAAATTATTTTACTAGAGGTGAAATGCTAGAAAGTTATAAGGAAATTGAAAATGTAATTTTCCAACTAAATATAGGAGAAATAAGCGATTTAGTGGAATCAGAATTAGGCTATCACATCATATTATTAGAAGATAAAATAGATACCTATGAAGAATTAAAAGAAGATGTGATAATAAGATTAAAGAATGAGAAATATATGGAGGAGTTATCTAATTTAAAAAAATAAAGCTAAAATAAAAATATATATGGATTTAAATAAAAAGAAATAGATTAATAATAAAAAAAACTTTAACTTAAATCTACCATTTATGTATAAATAATTCCTATTAGTAAAATAATAAATATACAACAAAATTTCTTGAGGAGGGAAACAATGAAGGCAACTGGAATAGTTAGACGTATTGATGATTTAGGCAGAGTAGTTATACCTAAAGAAATAAGAAGAACCTTGAGAATTAGAGAAGGCGATCCATTGGAGATATTTACCGATAGAGAGGGAGAAGTAATACTTAAAAAAAATATTCTCCAATTGGAGAATTAACTGAATTTGCTAATGAGTATTGTGAGTCTTTATATGAAGCTACAAATTATACATCCATTATATCTGATAGAGATACTATAATAGCTATTGCTGGTGGTTCTAAGAAAGAATATCTTCAAAAGAGGATAAGTCCAGAATTGGAAAAGATAATGGAATCTAGAAAAACTTATTTTACTGGGGAAAATATAAACCTATGAAAATATTTTATGAAGATACTAGCGATGATGAATATACAGCCCAAGTAATAGCACCTATAATCATGCAAGGAGATCCCATAGGTACTGTGATACTGGTAACCAAGGATGAAGGTGCTACTGTAGGGATATAGAGATAAAGCTGGCAGAAACTGGTGCTGCCTTTTTAGCTAAACAGATGGAAAGTTAAAAGTATGCCTACCAATTGTGGTAGGCTATATTAATTTTTGGTGTTATATAATATAATATTATAAGCCATACATTTTTGGTATAATGAGTTTAGCTTAATCTAAATAATAGGGGGGGAAGAGATGATGAGCAAAGATAATTTTTTTAAAGGGAGCAGCTATTTTGAGTATAGCAGGAGCCATTGTGAAAATACTTGGGGGGGCTTTTTATAGAATACCCCTTAACAATATATTGGGAAGTGAAGGAATAGGATACTATCAAACAGCTTATCCCTTATACGTACTATTGCTTACTATATCTACAGCTGGTTTTCCAGTAGCTATAGCTAAGTTAGTTTCTGAAAACGTGCTTTAGGGGATCATAGAGGGGCTCATAAGGTATTTAAAGTAGCTTTTTTTTAGGGATGTTAATAGCTGGCTTACTTACTTCTTTATTCGTATTTGCAAATGCAAAGGCTGTAGTCAGAAGCTGGGGAAATGAAGATGCATACTATGCTTTAATAGCTTTGGTCCCTGCATTATTTTTTTGTGCCAATAATGTCAGCATTTAGAGGTTATTTTCAAGGGAGACAGACTATGACCCCCCCTACAGCTTTATCTCAAATTGCCGAACAGATTTTTAGGGTAGCAGCAGGCTTGTTATTGACTTATTATCTACTTGACATGGGTTTACCTATAGCAGCAGGAGGAGCGTCTTTTGGTGGTTCTATAGGTGCTATTGCTGGGGGGGCTATTACTATGACAATTATATATTTTCTAAAAGGGGGGGAGAAATAGGGGGGGAAGAGCTAAGGAATAGTCCTGAAAATGAAGAAAGTGCAAGTAAAATAATAAAAGATTTACTTGCTATAGCAATTCCCATAACCATTGGAGCAGCCATTGTACCTATAATGAACTCTATAGATACTTTATTAGTGTTTAAACGTTTAGAAACCATTGGCTTTACCAAAGAGGAAGCTAATTCATTATTTGGGCAGTTAACAGGTCATGCTCAAACTTTGATAAATTTGCCCTTAATATTTTCAACTGCTCTTTCCATATCTTTGGTACCTGCTATTTCAATGGCGAATACCAAGAAAGATTATAGGGATATAAGGAATATTACCTCTTCTGGTATGAGGATTACACTTCTCATAGGATTACCTGCTGCTTTTGGGTTATTCATATTAGCAGAACCTATTATAGGGTTGTTGTATTTTAAGCTTAGTCCAGAGGAAATTGCAAGTACAGGAAGGATACTTTCTATCCTCTCCTTTGGGGTTATATTTTTAACATTTGTTCAATCTTTGACGGCTATATTACAGGGGCTTGGTAAACCAATGGTTCCAGTAATAAACCTAGCTATAGGAGCAGCTATTAAGGTATTTTTAACTTATGTTTTGACGGGGATACCAAATATTAATGTAAAAGGAGCTGCTATATCTACTGTAATTGCTTATTTTATAGCTTCATTACTTGACTTAATGGCTGTTGGCAAGTATACTAGATTAAAATTAGATGTAGTAGATATTTTTATAAAACCGTTTTTTTGCCTCAGGCATAATGGCTTTGGTAGCCAGGTTAGTTCATATGGGTTTTACAACTGTAATTGGTAGTAGACTATCTACTATAGTTGCTATAATAATTGCCGCAGTAGTTTATTTTATATTACTTTTAACTATAGGCTTACTAACCTACGAGGATTTTAAATTACTACCCAATGGAGATAAGATAGCCAATAAGTTGGTTAGATTTAAATTATTAAAAAGATAGACCAAAACACAAAGGAGTAGTGGATATGGGGAAAATATATGTATTAGGCTTAGGACCAGGAAGTATAGAGGATTTAACTATAGGAGTTGTGGAAAGGATTAGAAGTGGTGATAAGAACTATCTAAGAACGGAAAAACATCCTACAGTAAAATATTTTAAGGATAACAACATCCCCTATGAATCCTATGATTATGTATATGAGCAAGAAGAGGATTTTTGGGAGTATATGAGCGTATTGTAGAAGATTTAATCCAGAAGGCTGATAAATACGGTACTATAAACTATCTAGTTCCTGGGCATCCTATGGTAGCCGAAAAGACAGTTGAAATCCTATTGGAAATAAAAGATGAGAGTTTAGAAGTAGAGCTTTTGTCAGGAATAAGCTTTGTAGAACCTATTCTGGAACTTGTGAGAAGGGACCTATAGATGGGTTAAAAATTGTAGACGGCAGCCATTTTAAATTTAAAGATATAGATATTAATCTTGATTGTATTGTAACTCAGGTATATAATACTAGAGTCGCCTCTAATATTAAGTTAGTGCTATCCCAGGTATATGGAGATGAATATAAAGTATATCTTATTAATAGTGCAGGAATAGAAGGAGAAGAGGAAGTTTGTTATATTTGTATATATGAGCTAGATAGGATAGATAATATTGGGCCTTTTACGAGTATATATATACCCAAAGTGGATAAAATAACTAAAAAAAATATATAGTATTACCGATATTATTAGTACAGTAGAATTATTAAGAAGCGAGGAAGGTTGCCCCTGGGATAGGGAACAGACCCATAAGTCCATTAGAGAATGTGTGATTGAAGAAGCTTATGAAGTAGTAGATGCCATTGATAGAGACAATATGGATGATTTAGTAGAGGAATTAGGAGATTTACTTTTTCAAATAGTGTTTCATAGTCAAATAGCTATGGAAGAAGGGGGGGAATTTAACTTGTTTGATATTACTACCGAACTTAATGAAAAGATGATTTATCGTCATCCCCCCCATGTTTTGATGAAAAAAAAGTAGAAAATCTGATGAAGTAGTATATAATTGGAATAAACTGAAGTTTAAAGATAGGAATATCAATACTTACACTGATACTCTAATGGATATTCCAAAACTTCCTTCCTTAATGAGAAGCTATAAAGTACAGAAAAGGGCTAGAGATATTGGATTTGATTGGGAAACATAGATGGTGCATTAGATAAGGTGAAGGAAGAGTATTACGAAGTGATTGAATCCATCAATTGTATTGAAGGTGGTGATGTGGATAAAGTAGAAGATGAACTGGGAGATTTACTATTTGCTATAGTTAATGTATGTAGGTTTTTGAATATTAATCCCGAAGTAGCATTAAATAGGAGTACAAACAAGTTTATTGACAGATTTTCAATCATGGAAGCTAAAAGTATAAACATGGGGGGGAAGAAACTTGAAGATATGACATTAGAAGAAATGGATAAATTATGGGATGAAGCAAAGCTACATAGATTTGATAAATGATAGGATTTGTAGCATAATAAGAAGGATTTTACAAATGAATATAGAATAAGCTAAATAAGAATTAATACATTATGAAAAGAGGAGGAATTGATAATGAATAAAGCTGAATTAGTTTCTAGTATGGCAGAAAAAAAGCAATTTGACAAAGAAGGATGCAGAAAGTGCATTAAACGCATTTATGGAAGTGGTACAAGAGACATTAGCTAGTGGAGAAAAGGTACAGTTAGTAGGTTTGGAACTTTTGAGGTAAGACATAGAAAAGCCAGGGAAGGTAGAAACCCAAGGAACCCAGAAGAAGTTATACAAATACCAGCATCAAAAGCGCCTGTATTTAAAGCAGGTAAATCATTGAAAGAAGCTGTAAATAAATAAAAAAATCAGGTCTTTGACCTGATTTTTTTTAAATATGCTATCTAGGAGGGGGATTGCTTGAGAATAGATAAATTTTTAAAAAAAACTCTAGAATTATCAAAAGAAGACCTGTAGCCAAAGAAGCTTGTGAACAAGGTAGAGTATATATTAATGAGAAACAGGCAAAGCCTGGAGATGAGGTTAAAGTTGGAGATATATTGCAAGTGGATTTTGGCACAAGAACTATAAAGGTAGAAGTATTAAAAATCCAAGATAATGTAAAAAAAGACAATGCAGCGGAATTATATAGGGTTATAGAATGAAAAGGCTTTTGTAATAAAAGCCTTTTTTTTATTCATAAATATTAGTAAATGGGAAGGAGGGATTGAAATTGGCAGATGAGAGAAGGGATTTTATGAATCAGAATGTAATTGTAGAGAATAGAAACAAAGTGACCATTACAGGGGTGGAACAGGTTGAGAGTTTTAATGAAAATATAATTATACTTATGACAGTAAAAGGAGGAATGACTATTAAAGGAGAAGGACTTAATGTAGGAAAATTAAATCTAGACGATGGAAATGTAAAAATAGATGGAATCATAAATGGAATTTTTTACAACGATAAGGATTCATCCAGAAGGGAAATTTAATTGGTAAAATATTTAAATAGTATAGGAGTGTAATATGGATATTACTATAAAGATGCAATTTTATATATTTTAACTTCTATATATGGAGGTCTAATTGCTGGGTTTTTTTATGAACTATATAGGATAAGTAGACACTACTTTAAGCCTAAATATATAGTTACTCAAATAGAGGATTTTTTTTGTTTTGGATAGGTATTTCGTTGATATTTTTTTTATATTTTACATAAAAGCAATTGGGGGGAGAGATAAGGGGGGGCTATGTGTTTTAGGATTCTTTATGGGGGGGGATTTATGTATTTGAATTTATTGAGTAAATTATTTTATCCCCCCCTATTAAAGAGATTGTTTGATGGAATAGGCTTACTTATAAATAAAATTTTTCAAGGGATTATGCTCCTTTTTAAGCCCATTAAAAAGAGATTATCACCAATATTAAAGGGGGTTACAAAATTTGAAGAAAATCCCCCCCAAGGAAAGTTACAATCAAATAAAAAAAACAAAAAGCTATTATTTCTAATAAAAAAATGAAGGAGTTTTAAAATGAATGTAGAATAGGAATATTAGGTGGTGGTTTTATGGCGAATAAAAATAAAAAGAAAAGGAAAAGATTTAAACTAAGGCATTTAATAATTTTATTTTTAGTATTTATGATAGGGAAAACTTTTATAAGTCAAGGTATAATGATTAAGAACCTAACTGACAAAAAAAAGAAAAAGAGGAAAAAGAGATAGCTCAGTTAGAAAAGGAAATTCAACAGTTAAATTATGAGATTCAGGATAAGGATAGTATTGAATTTATAGAAAAAGTAGCCAGGGAAGATTTACGAATGGTTAAACCTAGGGAGATAATATATATAGATAGGAATAGAGATAAAAAGCGATTTATGAATTTTAGAACAAAGTAGTATTTATTGACAATAGAAGAATTCTCATATATACTAGAAAGAGAATATAATTATAAGGAGGAATTGTTTATTTATGCCCATAACTGTTGGAAAAGTAGTTGAGGGCACGGTCACAGGTATTACAAATTTTGGTGCATTTGTTCAATTACCAGGTGGGAATAGTGGATTAGTCCACATTTCAGAAATATCTGATGACTATGTAGAAAAGGTAACCGACTACTTGAAAAAAAGATCAAAAAGTGAAAGTGAAAATCTTATCAATATCTAAGGATGGCAAGATTAGCCTTTCCATTAGACAAGCTCAACCTAAAACTACAAATCCTATTGAAATTGATTGGGATAAAGTTGATGAGAAACAAAAACACATGTCTTTTGAGGATAAGCTTTCTCAATTTTAAAGGACAGCAATGAAAAGCAAGATCAGTTAAAGATGCGAGAAGGTAGACGTGGACAAAAATCTAGAGGGACAGGTGGTTTTTAAACAAACCTATGTATTGTTTATTGAGGAGAACGTTATAAAATGTAATTTAAAATGGACTTATAAAACCGGAGTAATCCGGTTTTTTTTAATGTTTTATATTACTTTAACTTTAACTAAACTTAATATTAATTTCATAAGGACCATATTTGCTCTTTAGAAGTCTTAAAACAAAATAGTACATCATATGTACATATTTTATTATAGCTTTGTAATATAGATACTTATCATGATAAAGGCTATAGAACTTATTTCTTTAGATTAACAAATAATCGTGGAAAGGAAGGCTTTGTGTCAAAAAAATTCTCCATTTCCTACAAGGAGTATTGACAAAATATTTTTAAATAATTTGTTAGTATATTTATAAAACAGGGAATAGGGGGAATTGAAATGTTAAAATCAGAATTTGCTTTATCAAAACAAAAAAAAGCTTAACAATCTGTTTTATTTTGATAGTAAGCAAATACTATACATGATATTGGCTTTTTTTATTGGAAGAGCTAATATCCTGGACAAGCTAACTCCTTTTGGAATAGCCTTCATAACAGCCTATATCATTCTTGGGAAATTGAATATTTTTATCCTTGCTTCTACAATATTAGGCATATTTACTTTCCATGGATTAAAAGGTGGGGGGGATTATTTTTTTGGCTATCATTATAATCTTCTTCCTTTTTAATCAATCCAACAAACTAAGGAGTTTATCTATGATAAAATCTTCTATAGTAGCTAGCATATTATTTCTATTGGTAAAAATGGTAGCATTATTCATATTTAGAGAGATATTTATCTATGATTTATTTATAGTTATATTTGAAGGAATAGTAGTTTTTGCTCTTACCTATATATTTTGTTATAGTCTTTCGCTGGAATCTATAGGGAAAAGTCCCACTAGTGAAAGTCTCATATGTGGTATTATTACTCTATCTTTAGTGATTGCAGGGATTCAAAATATTTCTATAGCTGGATTGTCTATAAAAACTGTATTAAGTGTATTTATAATATTATATTTAGGTTTTTCAGAAGGCGCTTTTGTAGGAGGAATTGCTGGTATAAGTTTAGGATTAATATCCTATATATCTCAGCCAGAGATGCCTTTTATACTATCTATATATGGATTGGCAGGGATGCTGGCTGGGCTTTTTAAGGATTTAGGGAAAATAGGTTCTACATTAGGTTTTCTATTAGGCAATGGAATTATAAGTTTTTATATCAATGGATATGGAATCAGTTTTATTAAACCATTGGAACTAGGTTTAGCTATAGTATTGTTTGGGATATTATATAAAACATTAAATTATTATCTTTCAGATTATATGGAAATAGTTCTAGGACGTATGAAACAGAAAAGCTACTCTCAAAGAAAAGATGAAATAACTATGAATAGATTAAATGAAATATCTAGGGTATTTAGTGAACTATCTGCTACCTTTAGAAATTCAGTAGAATACGAGCAAATCTATGATATAACTGATGTATATGAACTAATTGATGATATAGCCAACTCTTTGTGTGCTAATTGTGGAATGAGAAAGTTTTGTTGGGAAGAGGGTTTTTATACCACCTATAATCTTATGTATGATATCATAAGCTTGATAGAAGAAAATAAGTGTATAACTGAAGAACACCTACCTGTATTAATGAAGGATTATTGTATAAATAAAGATAAAATAATAGAAGTTATTAAAACCAAATTTGATATATTTGCAGTCCATTCCATGTGGGAGAAGAAACTTTTAGAAAATAGGCTTTTAGTATCTGAACAACTAGAAGAAGTAGCTAATATTATAGGGGGGGATATTAGCAAGGATATATACATGGATCCTATATTTAAAGAGGATATGGAAGAGATAATATATGCAAATTTGAAAAATGAAAAGATAGATGTAAAAAAATGTAGTAGTGGTAGAATTAGAAGAAAACAGAATAGAGATATATATAGATGTAGATAAGACATACAAAGCAAATAATAGTAAGGAAAATATAAAGAAAATAGTTTCAAACACAATAGGTATACCTTTAAAAGAAGATTTTACATTAGAAGGGACAAAAAGGGGGAAGCAAAGTTTTAAATTTGTAAGGAGTAATCGTTATAGTGCCTTTACTGAAATAGCAGTTAAGGCCAATAGTTACAATGATATTTCAGGAGATAATTATACCTTTGGAGAAGGGGATAACAATTATTTTATAGCTATAAGTGATGGAATGGGAGTTGGTAAAAAGGCAAATAATGAAAGTAGTATAGCCATTAAACTATTAGAAAGTTTTTTTAGAAGCGAAATTTGACAAAGAGATAACCTTAAAAACCATCAATTCAATCCTTATGCTTAAATCTAATGATGAAATATTTACCACTTTAGATATATCATTACTAGACTTGTATTCAGGGAAACTTCAAATCATCAAAACTGGTGCACCAGCAACTTTCATAAAGAGAAAAGATGAGATAAAAATAATCAATTCCCAATCCTTGCCTGTGGGCATATTGAAGAATGTAGATTTTAATATATATGAAGAATATATAGAGGATGGAGATATTATAATAATGATGTCCGATGGAGTATTGGAATCTAATGAACAAATTAGAGATGGGGGGGAACAGTGGATGAAAGATGTAATTAGAAATATTGACAGTGTCAATCCTAAGACTATTGCTGATAGTATATTAGAAGTAGCAGAAAAGGTAAGCAAGCATCAGATAAAAGACGATATGACTGTATTGGTCACAAAAGTATGGAAGAATCGATAGTCCTAAATATAAAATATATTGTATATAATAAGTATATTTGTCAATAATCCAGAAAAACTATAGGAGTGATATTTATGTTAAAGCAAATTATCTTAATTTCAGATGGTCAATCCAATAGGGGGGGTGGACCCTAGGGATATGGCAGAATTAGCATTAAAAGAAGGTATTAGAGTTAATACCATAGGGATTATTGACAATGATAAAGACCAGTTGGCAATCATGGAATTAGAAGATATAGCAGAAAAAGGTGGAGGAGTATGTGAACTAACCCATTTAAATCATCTTTCAGAGACCTTAAGTAGAGTTACCATAAACTCCATATATAGTACTATAGAACAGATGGTAAGCCAAGAATTAAAGGAGATAATAGATATGGATATAAATGAGGTTAGTCCTACAGAAAGATATAAATTTGTAAAACTAATAGATAGAATTGGAGATGAAGTAGATTTAAAGTGTTTAATCCTATTAGATGCTAGTGGTAGTATGAAACATAAAATTGATATTGCTAAAAGAGCATATTGGAATTACTCTTATTTTTAGAAGAAAGAAAAGGGAAAAATAAAATAGCTGTTTCAATATTCCCAGGTAAAGAAGGGTACTATGAATTATTATGTGAATTTACTCAAGACTTAGATGAATTAAAGCGTAGTCTAGATATTATAGAGATAGGGGGGGAATTACACCTACAGGTCCCGCTATTGAAGGAGCAATAGACATATTTGCTGATGAAGAATATGAGAATATATCCTATGATCATATAGTTTAGGTGATTATATGAAAATAAAGGGTAAATGGAAAGGAAATGAATACAAGCTTATTGGATTAATAGGAGTAGGAAATTTTGGTAAAGTATATATGGTAAGGGATATAGATGGTAATGTAAAGGCCATGAAGATATCTAAAGATACATTATCTATTACCAACGAGTATAATGCTATGATAGCATTGAAAGATTTAGAATTTGTGCCTATAGTTTATGAATTAGATGATTGGGAATACAACAAAGATATATTCCATTACATAGTAATGGAATATATCTTTGGAATTAATCTAAAAAAAACTGATGGGCAGCGCCTTAGAATCTAGAAATATATTTAAAATAGGACTAATTCTTGTAAATATGTTTAAAAGAATAGATATATTAGGGTATAAATATACTGATATTAAATTAGAAAATATAATATTAGATAGTAAAGGACGAATATATTTTATAGATTTTGGTGGTTTAATAGAGAAGGAAATGCCTACAAAAGAGTATACACCTATATATAATATAAATTCATGGAATGTAGGTTTTAACTATAATCACCAAATGGAAGTAATATTTAGTATAACTATGATTATGATAAGTTTGATAGGTAACACAGAGTATAATCCACTAGTATATAGCTTAGAACAAATTAAGGCTAAAATTCAAACCTTTCCTTTAAGAAAAGACCAAGTACAATTTTTATGTAATGCCTTAGATGGGAAGTACAAAACCTTTAGCCAGTATGAGAAAGTTTTATCTAATAGGATTAGCTACAATAAAACAAATAATAGTCTTAACAAAATTGACTATGTACTAATTGCTAGTATAGTCAGTTTTGTTTTTGTTATAATTATGAGTGTAAGATATTTCTTGTTAATATAGAATTTTTAAAGGGAAAATTTCTATTATATAGAAATAGTATAAAGGATATTTTAAAGCAGAGAAAGGTGATAAATATGGAGAACAAGGTATTAAAAGTTATAAAAGAATACAGATTAATTCAAAAAGGGGGGGACAATATAGTATTAGGACTTTCAGGGGGGGCCAGATTCTATGGCACTTTTATATATTTTATTGGATATAAGAGAGATTATAGATTTAATATATATATAGCCCATTTAAACCATGGAGTAAGGGGTAGGGATGCTTTAGAGGATCAAATATTTGTAGAAGAATTATCTAAAGACCTAGGATTACCTTGTTATTCTAAAACCGTTAATATGGATGAATATGCAAAGAAAACAGGTCTTTCATCAGAGGAAGCTGGAAGAAAGCTAAGATATGATTTTTTTTCGTGAAATATTAGATGAGATTGGAGGGGGAAAAATTGCAGTAGCTCATAATAAAAACGATCAAGCAGAAACTCTATTAATGAGATTTTTTTAGAGGAACAGGAATAGATGGATTAAAAGGTATGGATTATGTGAGTGGAGATATAATAAGGCCTATACTAGGTGTGGAAAGACGTGATATTGAAAAATATTTACAAGAGCGAAATATTAAAACTAGATTAGATAGGACTAATCTTGAGACTATATACAATAGAAATAAAATTAGATTGGAGTTGATTCCATATATAGAGGAAAATTTTAATCCAAATATAGTAGATACATTATGGAGAACTTCGAGGATTTCATCAGTTGATAGCGACTTTTTAGAGGAATATGCTCAAAAAAAGCTATAATAGGATGGTGAAAAAAAGTCAAAAGATAGTATAATTTTAGATGGAGATCAATTTGTCAAGGAACATAGAAGTATTCAAAATAGAATAATAAGAAATTGTATTTTAGATATAGATGGTAATCTACAAGGAGTTACAGAGAAGCATATATCTGATACATTAAAGCTTTTTTTAGAAAGGAGGACAGGGAAGAGTATTGATTTAATTAACAATATTATAGCTAAGACAAGCTATAATGAGTTTATTATTGAAAAAAAACTATAAAACTAAAAAAGGATTTTTATACAGACTAGATGTTGAGGGAACAACATATATAGAAGAGATAGATCTAACTTTTAATGTAAAGGTGCTTCCTGTTACTGATATATATATGGACAAAAATGAAAGGTTTATCAAATACTTTGATTATGATAAGATAAAGGGGGATTTGTATATAAGAAACAGAAGAACTGGTGATCGTTTTGTACCCTATGGTATGAAAGGAAGTAAAAAGATTAAGGACTATTTTATTGATGAAAAAAAATTCCAAAAGATAAAAGGGATAAAATACCTATATTAACTGACGATGAAAATATTCTATGGATAGTTGGATATAGAACTAGTGAATCATATAAGATAACTCCAAATACTCAAAGAGTATTGGTAGTAAGCTTAAATAATAAATTTAAGGGGGGGGCTCAACTATGATGGAAGATATTATAAAGAATGTACTGGTGACTGAAGAAGAAATAGAAGCAAGGGTTAAAGAATTAGGAAAACAAATAACCGAGGATTATAGGGGGGGTAAAAATTTAATGTTGGTGGGTATATTAAAAGGAGCAGTAATATTTATGGCAGATTTAGCTAAAAGTATAGAAATACCTATATTAATGGATTTTATGGCGGTATCTAGTTATGGAAAATCTTCTACATCAACAGGCATTGTTCGAATAATAAAGGATTTAGATTGTAGTATAGAAGATAAAGATATTTTGATTGTAGAGGATATAATTGATACTGGCCTTACCTTATCATATCTAACAGATAATTTGAATAAAAGAGGTGCAAAGTCCGTAAAGATTTGTACCCTTTTAGATAAACCTGATAGGAGAAAAGCCCAAGTGCCTGTAGATTATAGAGGGTTTATAATCCCCCCCGATGAATTTGTGGTGGGATACGGCCTTGATTATGCAGAACAATATAGAAACCTGCCTTTTGTTGCTGCATTAAAAGAAGAAGTATATAATTAAGAGTTAAAAAAACATATAATATTGTACTTTAATTGGAAATATGCTATAATCTTAGAATATGATTTGAATTTAGATAGAAGGGAGGACTTGGATTGAGAAGATTTTTTTAGAGGCACAAGTCTTTACTTGCTTTTATTCATCATAATAATATTTGTAGTAACTATGTTTGGCAAAGATGTAGAGCAAGCTAAAGCAATGGATGTAACTGAGTTTTTGACCAATTTGGAAAATAATAATATAGAAAGTATTATAACTGTAGGTGATACATTAAAAGGAAAGCTAGTTGACGGTACTCAATATACTTTTATGATTCCCGAACATATGAAAAATAATTTTTATGAAAATTATTTGAGGGATAAAGTAGAATCTGGTCAGATAAAAAGTTATAGTGCAGAACCTGAGCCAACTGAACCATGGTTTATTACCGCATTGCCTACAATATTTGTAATATTGATGTTTGTTGTATTTTGGTTTGTCCTTATGCAACAATCCCAAGGTGGGGGGTAATCGGGTTATGTCTTTTGGAAAGAGTAAAGCTAAGATGCATAAAGAGGAAGAGGGCAATCTGGTTACTTTTGATGATGTAGCAGGTTTAGAAGAAGAAAAAGAGGAATTAGAGGAAATAGTAGACTTTTTAAAGAGTCCAAAAAAAATATTTAGAAATAGGAGCTAGAATTCCTAAAGGTGTACTATTAGTAGGGCCTCCAGGAACAGGAAAGACGTATTTAAGTAAAGCTGTAGCTGGAGAAGCTGGAGTTCCATTCTTTAGCATATCTGGTTCTGATTTTGTAGAAATGTTTGTAGGAGTTGGAGCTAGTAGAGTTAGAGATTTATTTGAAGAGGCAAAAAAAGAATGCACCTTGTATAATATTTATAGACGAAATCGATGCAGTAGGAAGGAGAAGAGGTGCAGGGCTAGGTGGAGGCCATGATGAAAGAGAGCAGACTTTAAATCAACTTTTGGTTGAAATGGATGGTTTTGGTACCAATGAAGGTATAATCGTAATGGCAGCTACTAATAGGCCTGATATATTAGATCCAGCAATTTTAAGGCCAGGTAGATTTGATAGACAGATCTATGTAGGATTACCTGATATAAAAGCTAGAGAAGAAATCCTTAAGGTTCATACTAGAAACAAGCCTTTAGATGATGATGTAGATTTAAAGGTAGTGGCAAAGAGAACTCCTGGATTTACGCCAGCAGATTTAGAGAACTTAACTAATGAAGCAGCATTGTTAGCAGCTAGGAAAAATTTAAAGAAAATTCCTATGGAAATTATAGATGAAGCTTCAATAAAGGTTGTAGCAGGTCCAGAAAAGAAATCCAAGGTAATTAGCGAAAAAGAAAGAAGGCTTACCGCCTATCATGAAGCAGGTCATGCAATTACTGCAAGACTTTTACCAAATACAGATCCTGTTCACATGATAACCATAATCCCTAGAGGTATGGCAGGGGGGATTTACTGCTTATTTGCCTGAGGAAGATAGATATTATATGACGAAAAAAAACAAATGGAAGACGAATTGGTTCAATTATTAGGAGGAAGAGCTGCAGAAGCTTTAGTACTAGGAGATATAAGTACAGGAGCCCAAAACGATATTGAAAGAGCTACTAAATTAGCAAGACGAATGGTCACCCATTATGGTATGAGTGAAAAACTTGGACCTATGACATATGGTACAGACGAAGAAGAAGTATTTGTAGGTAGGGATTTTGGAAGGACTAGAAACTATAGTGAGAAAGTAGCTGCAGCCATAGATGAAGAGATGAGAACATTAATAGATAGAGCATATAGTAAAGCAGAACAGATATTAAAAGATAATATGAATGTTCTTCATAAAGTGGCAGAAGCTCTTTTAGAAAAAGAAACTCTAGATGGCAAAGAATTTGAAGAAATATTCTTGGCAGCAAGTGCATAAAAAAACAAGGTAGCTAAAAATTATATTAGCTGCCTTTTTTTTATATTGTGGCAATAGAACAATTTTTGCAATATTTGTTGCATTTTCAAAATATATTGAAATTAATGTTGCAAAACCTATGTAATTATTACTATAATATATAGTGAATGGATATATTTAAGGTGGTTAACTTTTCCAATACAAGGAGGGCGAAAAGATGTTTGATGAAAACAAGATAGGGGAGATTAAAAAGGCTAAAGAGAAATGGACAGAAGAAAAGGTACAAAAAGCTATTAGTAGATTTCCTGAGAGGAAAGAGAAATTCACAACAGGATCTAATTTAGAAGTAGATAGGCTATATACACCAGAAGATATAAAAGATTTTGATTATGAAGAAAAACTAGGGTTTCCAGGGGGGAATATCCATACACCAGAGGAGTTCAACCTACTATGTATCGAGGTAGGCTTTGGACTATGCGACAATATGCAGGTTTTGCCACTGCAGAAGAATCCAATAAGAGATATAAATATCTATTAGAACAAGGGCAAACAGGTCTAAGTGTTGCATTTGATTTACCTACTCAAATAGGATATGATTCAGATCATAGTTTATCAGAAGGAGAAGTAGGTAAAGTAGGAGTTGCTATAGACTCTTTAAAGGATATGGAAATATTATTTGACGGCATTCCATTGGATAAAGTAAGTACTTCCATGACCATCAATGCACCAGCAAGTGTTTTATTAGCAATGTATATTGCTGTAGCGGAAAAGCAAGGAGTGCCTAAGGAAAAGTTAAGGGGGGGAACCATACAAAATGATATATTAAAAGAATATATAGCAAGAGGAACTTACATATTTCCTCCAGAACCATCTATGAGACTCATTACCAATATATTTGAATATTGTTCCAAAGAAGTACCAAAGTGGAATACCATAAGTATTAGTGGCTATCATATAAGAGAAGCAGGAGCTACAGCTATTCAAGAAGTAGCCTTTACATTAGCAGATGGAATTGCTTATGTAGAAGCTGCCATAGATGCGGGATTAGATGTAGATGATTTTGCACCTAGATTATCTTTTTTTTCTTCAATGCACACAATGATTTATTAGAGGAAGTAGCAAAATATAGAGCAGCTAGAAGATTATGGGCTAGGATTATGAAAGAGAGATTTAATGCCAAGAAGGAAAAATCCATGATGTTAAAATTCCATACTCAAACAGCTGGTTCAACCTTAACAGCACAACAACCAGATAATAATATAATCAGGGTAACTATTCAAGCTTTAGCAGCAGTTCTTGGTGGAACTCAATCTTTGCACACCAATTCAAAAGACGAAGCATTAGCACTACCTACTGAAGAAGCAGTAAGGATTGCTCTAAGAACTCAGCAGATAATTGCCCATGAATCTGGAGTAGCTGAAACCATAGATCCATTAGCAGGCTCTTACTATATAGAAAACTTAACTGATAGAATTGAAAAAGAAGCTATGAAATACATTGAAAAATAGATGAATTAGGTGGTGCTCCAAAAGCCATAGAAAAAGGATATATTCAAAAAGAAATTCAAGACTCAGCATATCGCTATCAAATGGAGATAGAATCCCAAGAGAGAATAGTAGTAGGGGGGTTAATAAATTCCAAATAGATGAAGATCACCATGAAGATATATTAAGGGTAGATCCAGAGGTAGAGAGATTACAGAGACAAAAGCTAGAAACCTTGAGGAATGAAAGGGACAATAATCAAGTAAAAGAAAGTCTAAAAGCATTAGAGGATGCTGCAAAGACTGATGTAAATCTAATGCCTTATATATTGGATTCTGTAAAACATATGCAACTTTAGGAGAGATTTGTGGAGTATTAAGAGAAGTATTTGGTGAATATGAACAATCTGTAATACTTTAATAATGGATTTAGGATAATAGGACGGTTCTTTATGTACCATAATTATGAGAATCACATACAACTGTAGGAACGGTCTATGGTCCCTAGGAACAATTTAGAGCTAGACCCTAAAAATGTGTATTGATAAAAAAAGGAGGTAAAAAAATATGGAAAGACCAATAAGAGTTTTAGTGGCAAAACCTGGATTAGATGGTCATGATAGAGGAGCAAAGGTTATTGCAAGGTCATTAAGGGATGCAGGTATGGAAGTAATATATACAGGTTTAAGACAAACTCCTGAGCAAATAGTACAAGCAGCTATACAAGAAGACGTAGATGTGGTAGCTATGAGTATATTATCAGGAGCACATAACCACCTTTTTCCTAAGGTAGTAAATTTATTAAAAGAAGAGGGAGTAGATGATATACTAATTATTGGTGGAGGAGTTATCCCTGAAGAAGATATACCTTTCCTAAAGGAATCAGGTGTAGAAGCAATATTTACCCCAGGAACTCCTACTAGTGAGGTAGTAGAATATATTAAAAACAATTTAAAAAGATAACGTAGGTGGTGATTAATTGAATATAGATGAGAGACTTCTAAAGGAGATAAAAGAGCTTGTGCTCGACTCATCACCATGTTGGAAAATAATCAAAAAGAAGCTATAGACATAATCAAAAAAATTATATAAATACACTGGCAATGCTTATGTAATAGGGATTACTGGGCCTCCTGGCAGTGGGAAATCCACCTTGACAGATCGATTGGCTAAGAAATTAAGGAATATGAATAAAAAAAGTTGGCATTATAGCTATAGATCCTACTAGCCCTTTCACAGGAGGAGCAATATTAGGAGATAGAATTCGTATGAACGATTTAGCTGTGGACAAGGATGTATTCATTAGAAGTATGGGAACTAGAGGTTCCTTAGGTGGAATGTCCAAAGCTACATGGGGGGGCATGTAAAGTATTGGATCTATGGGGGGGAGCAGATTATATATTTATAGAAACCGTAGGAGTGGGGCAATCAGAAGTAGATATTGTAAAAACTGCAGATACGGTACTTATGGTTATGGTACCCAATTTAGGTGATGATATACAAGCTATAAAAGCAGGAATAATGGAAATAGCAGATATATTTGCTATAAATAAAGCTGATATAGATGGAGCAGATAAGACCAAATTAGAAATAGAGATGAATTTAGACTTAAATCAAAAAGAAGATTATAGGCCTCCAGTGATAAAGGTATCAGCTAGCAAAAATCACAACATAGATGAACTATTGGATAATATTTTAGCTCACAAAAGATATTTAGAAACAACAGGAAAAATAATTGATAGAAGAAAAAAAATAACACCAAATTTGAAATATTAAAACTTGTAGAAGAAGAATTGATGAGTTTAATAATGCAGAAGGCAATAAGGGAAAACATTTTAGAGAAATTATCAATGGAAGTATTAGATAAAAGATTGGACCCTTATTCTGCTAAAGATGAGATGTTAAAGTTGATTAAACAATAGATTGGAGGGGGGGTTTTATGGTAATCAAAGTAGACCATATAGGCATAGCTGTAAAGGACTTAAATAAAGCCATAAAGTTTTATGAAGAGGTTTTAGGCATCAAATGTGTTAAAACTGAGGTAATAGAAGAACAAAAAGTCAAAACTGCTTTTTTTACCCATAGGAGATACAGAAATTGAATTATTAGAATCAACAGAAGCAGATGGACCCATAGCAAAGCATATAGAAAAAAAGAGGAGAAGGAGTACAACATATAGCATATAAAGTTGAAAACATAGAAGAAGCCATAGAAAAGATGAAAGAAAAAGGCATAAGAATGATAGATGAAAAACCTCGATATGGTGCAGGAGGAGCTAAAATTGCTTTTGCACATCCAAAAGATACGTATGGAGTTTTAGTAGAGCTTTGTGAAAAACAATAAACATAGATGAGGAGGAAGAAAATGAAGGAAAAAAATAGAAAAACTCCTAGAAACCAAAGAGAAAATAAAACTTGGTGGTGGAGAAAAACGAATTGAAAAACAACATTCTAAAGGAAAATTAACAGCAAGGGAAAGGATAGAACTATTACTAGATGAAGGAAGTTTCATAGAAATAGATGCCTTTGTAAAACATAGATGTACCAACTTTGGAATGGAAAAGACCGAAGCCCCCAGGAGATGGAGTAGTAACAGGCTATGGAACGGTAGACGGAAGACTAATATTTGTATATGCCCAAGACTTTACAGTACTAGGAGGTTCCCTAGGAGAGATGCATGCAGCAAAGATATGTAAAGTACAAGATATGGCATTAAAGATGGGAGCGCCAATAGTAGGAATAAACGACTCTGGAGGAGCACGAATCCAAGAAGGAGTAGACGCTCTATCAGGCTATGGAAATATATTCTATAGAAACACTATCTCCTCAGGAGTAATCCCTCAAATAACAGCCATAATGGGACCCTGTGCAGGAGGAGCAGTATACTCTCCAGCCTTAACAGACTTCATATTTATGGTAGAAAACACAAGCCAAATGTTCATAACAGGGCCACAAGTAATAAAAACCGTAACAGGAGAAGATGTAACCCAAGAAGAACTAGGAGGAGCAAAACTCATAACACCATATCAGGAGTAGCTCATTTTATGGATAAAACAGAAGAAGAAGCTATAAAAAGGATAAAAACATTACTTAGCTATTTACCATCAAACAATCTAGAGGTACCACCAGTATATGAAACCTCTGACGACATAAATAGAATAGAAGAAAAACTAAACGAAATAGTCCCAACAAATCCAAACAAACCCTATGACATGAAAGAAATAATACAACTATTAGCCGACAATGGAGAACTTTTTGAAATACAACAACACTATGCACAAAACATAATAACAGGATACATAAGACTAAATGGGAAAACCGTAGGAGTAGTAGCAAATCAACCAAGAATACTAGCAGGATGTTTAGACATAAACGCCTCAGACAAAGCAGCAAGATTCATAAGAACATGTGACGCCTTTAACATTCCTCTACTAAACCTAGTAGACGTACCAGGATTTTACCAGGAACAGACCAAGAATATGGAGGAATAATACGTCACGGAGCAAAAATGCTCTATGCCTACAGCGAAGCCACAGTACCTAAAGTAACCCTAATCATAAGAAAAGCCTATGGTGGAGCATATATAGCCATGTGCAACAAAGAACTAGGAGCTGATCAAGTATTTGCATGGCCTAACGCAGAAATAGCCGTAATGGGACCAGAAGGAGCAGCAAATATAATATTTAAACACGACATAAAAGAATCAGAAAATCCAATAGAAACAAGACAGCAAAAATAGAAGAATACAGAAACACCGTAGCCAATCCATATATAGCAGCAGAAAGAGGGTATATAGACGATGTTATAGTACCAAGCACAACAAGACCAAGACTAATATCCGCTTTTAACATGTTAGAAAGCAAACGAGAGACCAATCCTTCCAAAAAAAACACGGCAATCTACCAGTATAAAAGGAGTGATAAATTTGGGAGAAAAAAATAACTATAGGTCAAAGTTTAATAATAACCATATTTAGCATGGCAGTAGTATTTCTAGTATTAATAGGCATATCTTACTTAATAGATATATTAAGAGTAACAACAAACAACCATAAAAAAAGAATCTAAAAAAAATAACAAATTCAACTAAACCTATAAAAGAGCCAGAACCAGTAGAAAAAGAACAAAACATAGAAGACGAAGAACTAGTAGCCGTCATAGCAGCAGCAATAGCAGCTAGTATGGGAGTAACAATTCCAGATATAAACATAAAGAGCATAAAAAGAATCTCCCCCCCACCTTCCCCCCCTATATGGGCAGAAATGGGAAGAATAGAAGAAATCTCAAATAAATTATAATAACACACTATTTACTAGGAGGTAAAATCATGAGAAAATTTTTAATCAATGTAAATGGAAACAAGTATGAAGTAGAAGTAGAAGAAATAACAGAAGGCAAAACTGTACAGAATCCATCAACAACACAAGCAAAACCAGCAACTCAACCAAAACCAGCACCAAAACCAAAAACACAACCAAAAGAAGAGAAAAAAAAGAAGTAGTAGTAACAGAAGGAGCAGAAGTCGTCGAAGCACCAATGCCAGGAACTATACTAAGCATAAATGTAAAAGAAGGAGATGAAGTAAAAGCAGGAGATGTACTACTAATACTAGAAGCCATGAAAATGGAAAACGAAATCCTAGCTCCAATAGATGGGAAAGTCACAAGCATTGGCACTACAAAAGGTGCATCAGTAAACACTGGGGGATAAATTAGTAGTAATAGAATAGATTACGAAAGGAAGGTAAAACAAATGGTCATAGACATATTAAAGGGTTTTGGGAGAGCACAGGATTTGCCTCCATAACAATTGGACAGGTCATAATGATCTTAGTATCCTTTATTCTCCTATATTTAGCAATTAAAAAGGAATTTGAACCCCCCCTTTTACTAGTCCCCCCCATAGCCTTTGGAATGCTACTAGCAAACCTTCCCTTAGCAGCTCATGGCAGAACCAGTAGTAGAAATAGTAAAAGACCCAAAAACAGGGAAACTAGTACAAGAAACAAAACAATTAGGCGGACTACTACACTACCTATACCAAGGGGGGGTAAAGCTAGGGATATATCCACCATTGATATTTTAGGGTAGGAGCTATGACAGACTTTGGACCATTAATAGCCAACCCTAGAAGTATATTACTTGGAGCAGCAGCCCAATTTGGAATATTCTTTACCTTTATAGGAGCAATAGCCTTAGGATTCACAGGACCCCAAGCAGCAAGCATTGGAATCATAGGTGGAGCAGATGGACCTACAGCCCTATACCTAACCAGTAAACTAGCACCAGAGCTATTAGGGCCCATAGCTGTAGCAGCCTACTCTTATATGGCACTAGTACCAATAATACAGCCACCAATAATGAAAGCCTTAACCACAGAAGAAGAAAGAAAAATAGTAATGGAACAGCTACGTCCCGTATCTAAAAAGGAAAAAAAATAATATTCCCCATAATGATCACAGTAATAGTAACCCTATTATTACCCTCAGCAGGACCGTTAATAGGTATGCTAATGCTAGGAAACCTCATGAGAGAAGCAGGAGTAGTAGAAAGATTAAGTAAAACAGCCCAAAATGAACTTATGAACATAGTAACCATATTCTTAGGGATAACAGTAGGAGCCACAGCCAATGCAGAAACCTTTCTATCCCCCTGATACAATAAAAATAATAGTATTAGGACTAATAGCCTTCTCCATAGGAACAGCAACTGGAGTAATATTTGGGAAAATTATGTGTAAAGCCACAGGAGGGAAAGTAAACCCACTAATAGGTTCAGCAGGAGTATCAGCAGTACCAATGGCAGCTAGGGTATCCCAAAAAGTAGGACAAGAAGCCAATCCAAGGAACTTCCTATTAATGCATGCCATGGGACCAAATGTGCAGGAGTAATAGGTTCAGCAGTAGCTGCAGGATTATTATTGATGTTCTTTGGTGGATAATATATGAACCGAGATTCTTCACTTGTAATTTTAGCTATTATAAAATTATATTCTCAAAATACTATTTATGCTATGGAATAAAAACACAGATACATAAAGTGAAGAATCTCGGATTTTAACGTAAATTTATTAAAATGTTATTATTATGTTGATTATGTATTGAAAAAAAACTATAATAATTATATGATTTGCTAGCATCTTTTTTTTAAAGAGCTGGACACAAATTTTAATAAATAAAAATAACGACTGGTATCCATTTAAAATGGAACTAGAGCGGAGGGATAATAATGATAAAAAAAGAGAGTACATTGACCATTAAGAAGATGACCACAGTGGGTATTTTGGGAGGTATTTCTATAGTATTAGGCATGACCCCCCCTTTAGGATTTATTCCTGTAGGACCCACAAGAGCAACCATTATGCATATACCTGTAATTATTGGGGGGGCTATAGTGGAAGGCCCTCTAGTAGGAGGGCTAATAGGGTTAATATTTGGTCTATTCAGTATGTTTCAAGCAGCAACTAATCCTACCCCCCCTGTATCTTTTGTGTTTTTAAACCCTGTAGTTTCAATATTACCTAGAGTGTTAATTGGAGTTGTCACTTATTATGTTTATGAATTTTTGAATAAAATAGGCTTCAATAAATCCAATTGGACTTTAAATATTATTTTAGGAGGTATAGTAACATATCTAGCTATAGGAACATATAAAGCATTTAATGAAACCCAAAGTATATGGTCTTTGGCCATAAACATGATATTAATAGCCTGTACAATATTGATTGGATTTTATAGTCAAAGAAAATTTAAAGGTAAGGCAATGCATGTAGCTGTTGCCACAGTAGCAGGAACATTGACTAACACTATAGGAGTACTATCTAGCATATATTTTTTTATATGGGGGGGAAAAGTTTGTAACAAAGCTAGGTCAAAACCCAGAAATGGCAAGAAAGATCATATTTGGTATAGGAGTAACTAATGGAATACCCGAGATGATAGTAGGAATTGTAGTAGTTGTCAATGTAATAGCTGCTATAAAAAATAGAGTAGATTAGATTGGAAGGTGTAAATAATGCTTCTGGTAATAGATGTGGGAAATACTAATATAGTATTTGGAGTTTTTAAAGATGATAAACTTCTATATGATTGGAGAATAGCTACAGCAAAAGATAGGACTTCTGATGAATATGGTTTATTATTTGAACAGATATTCAAATACCATGGGCTCTGTCCTAGAGATGTAGAGGATGTAATAATTTCATCGGTAGTACCTACTCTTATGCATACATTATCAGCAATGAGTATAAAATACTTTGGCAGGGAACCTATAGTAGTAGGACCAGGTGTAAAGACGGGTATGAACATAAAATATGATAATCCAAGGGAAGTAGGAGCAGATAGAATAGTCAATGCTGTGGCAGGTTATGAAAAATACGGTGGACCTCTTATAATAGTAGATTTTGGTACGGCTATAACCTTTTGTGCAATTTCCAAAGAAGGAGATTATTTGGGAGGTGCCATAACTCCAGGGATAAAAATATCCAGCGAAGCTTTATTTTTAGGAACGGCTAAACTTCCAAAAGTAGAATTAGCTAAACCTGATACGGTAATAGGTAAAATACAGTCAATAGTATTCAGTCAGGACTGGTCTATGGATATGTTGGCTTAGTTGATTTATTATAGAAAAGATGATGGAAGAGATGGAGGAAGAAGGCAAAGTAAATACTGTAGTAGGAACTGGCGGATTTTCATCTTTAATAGCAAATGAAAGTAGATATATAAATAGAATCGATAAATTATTAACCTTATATGGACTTCGAATAATATATAATAGAAATAAGTAGCCCCCCTTGGCTACTTTTTCTAAATTGTTAGAGGTGAAAGCATGAGAATAGGGAATATAGAACTGGAAAACAATGTATTTTTAGCACCTATGGCAGGTGTTACCGATAAGGCCTATAGGATTATATGTAGAGAAATGGGAGCAGGACTAGTATTTACTGAAATGATAAGTAGCAAAGGACTTTATTATGAAGACAAAAATACAAAGGAACTTACAAGTGTAGATCAAAAGGAAAGACCAGTTGCAATTCAAATATTTGGTTCAGATCCTAATATAATAGGGAAAGTCATAGAAAAGCATATAAACCCAAGAAAAGATATAGATATTTTAGATATAAATATGGGGGGGTGTCCAGCGCCTAAGATTGTTAAAAATGGAGATGGATCCGCTCTATTAAAAAAATCCATTTTTAGTAAGAAAAATTCTTAAAATAGCTGTTGAAACATCTACTAAGCCAGTAACTCTTAAAACGAGAATAGGATGGGATTTTAATAATATGAATGGAATAGAGATAGCTAAAATCGCAGAAGAAGAAGGAGTTTCAGCTATAACAGTTCATGGAAGGACTAGAGATATGTTTTATTCTGGAAAAGCTAATTGGGAATATATAAAAAAATTAAAAACTCTGTATCCATCCCAGTAATAGGAAATGGAGATATATTTGAGCCAATAGATGCAATAAGGATGATGGAGTATACTAATTGTGATGGAGTAGCCATAGGTAGGGGGAGCTATGGGAAACCCTTGGATATTTAATAGGATAAGGCTTTTAATTGAAGGAAAAAGGATATAGTACCTAGTGATGTAGAAAAAAATCCAAATAGCTATTAAGCACTTAAAACTGGTTGTTAATATAAAAGGTGAAAAAAAATTGGAGTTAAGGAGATGCGAAAACATATAGCTTGGTATTTAAAGGGTATGAGAAATTCTAATAAAATAAAAAAATCGGATAAATACCATAGATACAAAAGATGAAATGGAAAAAGTTCTATTAAATTATGCCCAATATATATCTAGCTATGAAACAAATCAGTAATACCCCCTCCTTCATATTTCATATAATACATTACTAAATTATTTAAAGGAGGGTTTTGTATTGATTTCTTTTGTATATAGTAGGAGAAAATAAATATTTTAGTTATTACAATCGGGGGTATTTTTAAACTTATTCCTAAAAATTTAATTCCAGTAGTTAAACCTAAAATACTGGACACTCTTTACGATAGGGATGGTAAAGAAATAGGAAAGATTGGAGGGGGGGTGTTATTAAATACATCTAAAATAGAGGAAGAATTTGTAGAACCTTTTGTACGTGGAGTAAATAAAATTAAATCTCATAATATAAAATATTTAGTAATAGAGCAACTTTCCTCCCTTGATAGAGATAATATAAAAACAATTCAAGATAAGACTAATCTAAAGGTACTCGATGGTACACAAATTTTAATCATGTATTTACCATTAGTGTTAAAAAAATATTCAAACATATTTGAAAGAAGATTTTAGGGAAAAGGAAGTTTTAATAATAGGAGAAGGGAATAAATTAACGGAAGAACTAATATATAAGCTCCATAAGTGTGTAAACTTTATAACCTTAGTAGGAGGAGATGAAGGGGGGGAAATTAGGGGGGGAATTTCCCAAACCATATATAAAAACACTGGATTATCAATATTTTATCCTAAAAAGATAGATAAAATATTGACAAACTATTCTATTATAGTTAATCTTAAAGATGATAGTTTCATACATTTAAATAAGTTTAGAAAAGAGCTATAATATTTGATTTTAGCATAAGTAAGAATTTTAGTAAAAGCTTAAAAGAACCTAGGGATGTAGTAGTTATTGAGGATTTTATGTTTTATCAGGAGGATCTAAATATTATAAAAAAACCCATGGGTACAAAAATGGCTTCCTTCCAGATTCTATGAGTTCTTTCAAACTCATATCCATATGGAGCCAAAAAGTTTTTTTTGGTAGATGGTCATATATATACTATAGAAGAATTAGTAAGTAGCAAAATAAGGCAAAAGGGAGAGTTGTAAGTACTTGACAATAAGATACACCTTGATTATAATAGACTGCATATATGAATGATAAATTGAATTTTATCCGTTTAAAAGGCAGAAAAAGGCCAAATATTTAATAGAAGGAGAGAGGCGGATGGCTGAGAAGGATGTATTCTTAACGGTAGAGGGGGGGCTTAACAAATTAGAAAAGGAATTAGATGAGTTAAAGACGGTAAAAAGAAAAGAGATTGCAGAGAAGATAAAACAAGCCCTAGCCTTTGGGGGGGATATAAGCGAAAACTCCGAGTATGATCAAGCAAAAAAATGAGCAGGCTCAATTGGAAGAAAGAATTGCAAAATTGGAGATGATACTTAGAAATGCAAAATTAATAGATGATGAAGATATTAGCACTGATGTGGTAAGTATTGGCTCAAAAGTTGTTGTAAAGGATTTAGAATATGATGAAGAAATGGAATACACTATAGTAGGATCTGCAGAAGCCAATCCCTATGAAGGAAAGATTTCTAATGTATCTCCCGTAGGAAGGGCTCTATTAGGAAAGAAGAAAGAAGAAATTGTAGAGGTTCACGTACCC
>JMBV01000145.1_pt1 | contig 27483 bp, 48 predicted proteins | sample 616531 | NCBI WGS metagenome assembly JMBV01 (sample SAMN02727904, study PRJNA239997) | anaerobic digester metagenome | biome: anaerobic digester; isolation source: mesophilic anaerobic digester inoculated with municipal waste water sludge... | place: Germany: Bielefeld University, CeBiTec ...
ACTTAAAACTCTATACATAGTATAATCTTTGTAGGAGGTGGATATTATTAATTTTGAAAAACTCACCATAGGTGAAATGGCTAAAATAAATCATGTATCTGTACAAACTTTAAGACTATATGATAGGGAAGGTTTATTAAAACCAATGGAAGTAGATGAATTTACTGGTTACAGATATTATCATATTAATCAATCAGCGAGACTTGATATGATTCTTCATATGAAAGCCTATGGAATGACATTAAAAGAAATTAAAAAAAACAATTAGAAAGCCACGATTTAGAAGAGCTAAAAGTTTTCTTAAAAAAAACGATCAGATGCCATCGATAAAGAAATAAAGGATTTAAAACGAAATCAAAAAAAACTATAAACAGAATAATTGAGAACTATGAAATATATGAAAATTTACCGAAAAATAATATGGTTTTCACAGAATATATTCAGGACAGATATATATACAAATATACTTCCAAATATAATTTTTTTTAATGGTCATGGTATAGGCTATGAATATATGCTTAGAGAATTAAAGCAAAATTTATTAAATAAGGATTTACCTATTATATATTTCTTTAATGCAGGAACCATTATGAGAAAAGAAACTATTATGTCTAAGAAGTTTATTGCCAATGAAGTATTTGTATTTATAGATCCAGATTTAGAGGAATTAGGAAATATAGAGTTGATCCCAGGAGGCTTATATTTAGCTATGTGTAGTGATGATTTTCATAGAGAATATGAAAATGCAAAATATCTTATAAATGAAATTGAAGAAAGGGGTTTTAGAATAGCAGGGGGATTATATTTGTGAGGTTATTGCAGAATTTCCTGTTTTTGATGATGAACATAGAAATGTTTTTTTATAAAATCCAAATTCCCATAAAATAGCCTTGACTCTATACCTAGTATAGACATTATAATTTATGATAAAGAATTAACAATAATAAAATGGAGGTATTTAGCATGGCTAGAAAAGTAAAAGTAGTGCAATACGGTTGTGGGAAAATGGGTAAAGTTTTAATGAAATACGTTTTCGACAAAGGTGCAGAAGTAGTAGCCGCATTTGATATGAATCCAGTTATTATTGGAAAAGACATCGGGGGGGAAATTATGGGAGTAGAGGATAAAGGAATCAAAATATTAGATGCGCAAGAATTAGACAAGACTTTAAAAGAATTGAAGCCTGATGCATGTATTATAGCTACTAGAAGTACTGTGGCTGAATTGGAGGAAGTATTCACAATTTGTGCATTAAACGGTGTTAATGCTATAACTACTTGTGAGGAAGCATTATATCCATGGAATTCCTCTCCAGAGCTTACGGCTAAATTAGACAAACTAGCTAAGGAAAACAATTGTACATTAACTGGTAGCGGATATCCTGATATATATTGGGGTTCTTTAATCATTACTCTTTCTGGTTCACTAAATAAGATTACAAAAATTAAAGGAAGTAGTAGTTATAATGTAGAAGATTATGGTATTGCTTTAGCTAAAGGTCATGGTGCAGGTCTTACTATTGAAGAGTTCGAAAGGGAAATTGGTAAATACAATAATTACTCTTCTGAGGAAATTAGTTCCTTAGTAGAAAAAGGGGAATATATCCCATCCTATATGTGGAATCAAAATGGTTGGCTATGTAGCCGCCTTGGATTAACTGTAGTTTCTCAAACGCAAAAATGTGTTCCCCATACCACTGATAAGGACATATATTCTTCAACATTAGATATGACCATAAAAGCAGGAGACTCTCTAGGAATGTCTGCTATTGTAACTACTGAAACAGAGGAAGGGATTACCATTGAAACAGAATGTATAGGAAAGGTTTATCTTGAAGATGAAATTGACAAAAATCAATGGACTCTCTATGGCGAACCAGATACTACATTAATAGTAAATAAACCAGCTACAGTTGAATTAACATGTGCTACCATAGTAAATAGTATACCAAAGTTAATTGATGCTGAACCAGGTTATATAACCACTGATAAATTGCCAAGTAATGAATATCTAGTAAGACCAATGCATGAATATGTGAGAACAAAATTAGATTAATAACGGTGCTAAGTACTTAATGATATTAAATAGAAAAGAATTATAGATTTATTTTCCACCAATCTTCTGAAACACCAGTCTTTTAGACTGGTGTTTTTCACTTATTGTACGGGTATAAGGTAGAGTATAATAGTTTATAAAAGCAGTATTAATTAGTAGAATACAATCTAGTTTTGACACAAATTAGTACAGGTAATACAATATATGGTATAATTCAGTATATAAATAGGGAATATGTAAAAATACCTAATAAAAATAATTAATATATTATTAAAAAAAACATTAACATTATTAAGGCGAATATTGACAATATTTAATATTGGTGATAATGTTTAATTAAGAAAATTTTTTTCCAATAATTAAAACAAATATTTATTTTCAATAGGGGGGGTGATTAAATGTATAATTTTCCAAAAATCTTTACACAGACGTAAGATTAGAAGATGTATCAGTAAGTGAAATCACTTATCACAATGGAGAGTTAAGACAAAATTTAAAAAGAAATCATAAGGGGGCTTTTATAAGGATTTTCGATGGAGAAAGGTGGTATTATAGCTCAACTACAAATATAGATAATATACAAAAGGAAATAAATAAACTTAGCACTATGGCTAAAGAAAATGAAAGGATTATGGAAGAACCTATTGTTAAGAAATTTGAAGTGAATAGTGGAGAATTCCTACACTTTCAAGACAATAATATATTAAATATTACTCAAGAAGAAAAACTTAATCTTCTAAAATCCTATTTTCCAATTATAGAAAATAGAGAAGAGGTAAAAATGTGGAGAGGAATATATGTGGATAAAAAAAAGTTACTAAAGAGTTTTATTCTAGTAAAGGTGCCAATTTAAAATTTGATTATCAAACTTGTGCCATAGCTTTTAGATATTCTTTAAATGTAAATAGTAAGACATTAGATAGTGGCTATGACAAGACTACTACTGATTTCAATGAACTTAAAAATTTATCAGATAAATTTAAAAACAAATTAGAAAAGGATATAGACTATACTAAAGATGCAAAACCTGTAGTACCAGGTAAATATACTGTAATATTCTCTCCTATTGCAACTGGAGTATTTACCCACGAAAGCTTTGGGCATAAAAGTGAGGCAGATTTCATGATTGGAGATGAAGCTATGATGAAAGAATGGATTATTGGCAAAAAAAAGTAGGTGCAGATATTTTATCCATAGTAGATAGGGGAGATATTTTAGGTAGTGGCTTTGTTCCTTTTGATGATGAGGGTAATAAATCTCAAGAAACTTATTTAATTAAAAATGGAATTCTTTCAGGTAGACTTCATAGTTGTGTAACAGCTGCATCCCTTAAAGAAGAAACTACAGGTAATGCAAGGGCATTGGATTTTGAGTATGAACCTATAGTGAGAATGACCACTACTTATATAGAAGCTGGAGAAAAGACTAAAGAAGAGCTTATTTCTGAAGTAAAGGAAGGTATATTAATTGAAGATATAAAACATGGTTCAGGAATGTCTACATTTACCATAGCTCCTAGTATTGCCTATATGATAAGAGATGGAGAAATTAGAGAACCTGTAAATATAGCAGTTATTACTGGAAATGTAATGGAAACTCTATATGAAATAGATGGGATTTCAAAGGAGATAGAAATTTTATCCTTTGCTTTGGGAGGCTGTGGAAAAATGGAGCAATGGCCCCTTCCTGTAGGTATGGGTGGTCCCTATATAAGAGTAAATAATATTACGGTACAATAGGAGGGTTTTCTGTGATAAAAGAAAAATATATTAAAAAAAACTTGAAGAAATAAGTATAAATATAGTCCAATCTAATATAGAGTCCATAAGGAAAAAGGATATTACTAAAACAGGATTTAGAGTATATGAAAATGGTTTTATAGGTATAGCGGGAGCAGTGGGAGAAGTGGATTATTTAGATTTAGAAAAGAGGGCAATTGAAAATTTAAAACTTAAGATACCTTATCCCTATGAACCATCTACTAATATGGTAAAAACAGTAGATTATAGAAAAGAAATATTTTCTAATGAAGAATTTGTAAAAGAGATAGAGGAACTATTAAAAATATTGAGACAAGAATTTCCTGATTTTATTTTTTTCTAACAAAATCTATATTCAAGAGTTTGAAACTAAATTAATAAATGATGTAGGTTTAGATTTAAATCATATAGACAAGGCAATAGTAGTGGAAATTATTATAAAAGAGAAATCTTCCACAAATATTTTTGATACATTTTATATTAATATTCATAGAGAATATAATAGAGATACTATTTTAAACAATATAGAAGAAACTTTAACTGCCTATAAAAACAAGGTAAAACTTCCTATTGAAGGAAAACAGCCTGTAATATTTATGGAAATGGATACAACTCCACTGATGAAAATAATAAATGAAATGAATGGATATAAAATAGGTACTAAGGCTTCACTATTTACAAATTTTCTAGGGGGGGAGAAAAAAAATTTAGTGATAAATTTACACTATATCAAAGTGCAGAAGAAGAAGATCTTACAGGAATTGAATTTTTTTGATGCAGAAGGTGTGGTAAATCCTGATTATAAATATACTTTAATTGAAAATGGAAAAATAATAACTCCATATACAGATAAAAAGACTGCTGCACAATTTAATTTACCTCTTACAGGTAGTGCATCAGCAGATTATGACAAAGTTCCTACTTTAGAACCTAGAAATCTTAAAGTAAGAACCAGTGACAAAAATTTAAAAGAATTATTAAATGGAGAATTAGGAGTATTAGTTCTTATAGCTTCTGGTGGGGACTTCACTCAGGAAGGGGTATTTGGTACTCCAGTCCAATTGGCATTTTTAACTGATGGAGAAAAGCTTTTAGGTAGACTTCCTGAGCTAAAAGTATCTGGGGAATTGTACTCAATGTTTGGAGAAGATTATATAGGGAAATCTAAAGATAAGGCATTATTAGGACAAAGGTCCTTAGTATTTAAATTAGATGTAGATTATATTTAAATATTAACAGAGGATGAATTATAGAATATTATAATAAAAACAAGGATGCATTATATATGATGGAAGATAGTAATTTTAAATTGCTGAAGGTAGTTGAAGTATATTTACCATAGATAAATATTGGCACCAGGCTCCAATACTATGTGGATTTTTCATAAGTTAAATAATAAATTATATTATAATTGAAAATCAAGGTCTATTTAAGATTTCATTTAAATAGGTCTTGCTTTTATGTTTTCCTATGTTAATATCTATTTAAGTAAATGTTTAAATAGATGGTAAAAGGAGGCAATAAATTTGGGATTTGCAGAGACATTTAAAGCCCTATCAGATCCAGTAAGAAGGGAGATATTGCTACTATTACGGGATGGGAAACTATCAGCTGGTGAAATTGGAGAACATTTTGATATAACTGGGGGGGCAGGAATTTCTTATCACCTAAATCAATTAAAAAAAGGTAGATTTAATTTATGAAACCAAATATAAAAATTATATATTTATGAATTAAACACTAGTATACTAGAAGAAGTAATGTTGTGGTTTAAACAATTTGAAGGGGAGATAGTAATGAAAAAGATGTATAGATTGTTTTATATATTGATGTTTTTACCCTTAATAATCACTTTAATAATGCTTCCAATTTTGCCGAATAATATACCAATGCATTATAATTCTCAAAATGAAATTGACCGCTGGGGGGGTAGTAAACATGAAAGTCTAATATTACCTTTAATTATAATTGGCATAGGTTTTTTTTCTAAGAGCTATGGGGGGGAAATTGTCTTCTAAAAATGAAACTAATGAGAATAATTCCAATGAGAAAGCAAGTATAACAATGGGTATTGCAACATTATTATTATTTAATGTCATGACAAACATATTTTTATATACTGGATATATGCAATCTATGGTAGATATAGAATATAAGCTAGATTTAATAGAGTTATATTTAGTATAATGGGGGGGATTGCGCTTATAATAATAGGAAATATTATGCCAAAATGTAAAATGAATTCTATAATAGGTCTAAGAAATGTATGGAGCATGAAAGATGAAAGAACATGGTTTTTAAGCCAGCGTTTTGGAGGATTGATTTTTATTATAGCTGGTTTAGTAATAGTATTAGGCAATATATTATTTTTAAAGGCCTTCATAGTATTATATTTAGTTTAGGTATATTGATTATTAGTACTCTAATTTCAGTAATGTATACTTATTATGTTTATAGAAGATCCTATTAGACATTCGATAAATGCAATAGAAAACCATTTTTTTTATTGCATTAGAAAAGATATTTCTCCCATGAGGAATTTGTAAAAGAGGTTGAAGAATTACTAAAGATGTAGATTACATTTAGTAAACAAAGGAGCAAACTAATTATTTTGCTCCTTTGCCCACCTAATTATCTCATTAGCCACTTCCTCACAATGTTCATTATAAAACACTGCTTTAATATCTCTATTTTTATAACTATATAGAGGATCATAATATTTAATCATTAGATCTTCTATTACTTCCTCATATCTTTTTCTTTTATCATATCTATAAATCTATTTATATTTTTATCTCCAATATGTTTCCTTAAAAGATTTAAGGATGAAATTAGTTCATCGTCAGTTTCATGAACATAATCCTTCATAATATTATTAACTCTATATTTCATATTGGCCTCTATCTTTATACCTATGCCATTATTCATTTTATTATATATATATTCTGGTATAATAACTTTTCCTATTCTTTTGCTTTCACCTTCCACAAAAATTATATTAGATTTTCTATTTTTAAGAGATTCATATAAAAGACTTTCAAATTGTTTCTGAGAATTTTGTTCTCCCAGCCCACACTACCAAGAAGGGAACCTCTATGATTGGCACAGCCTCTAAATCTAAAATATCCATGCCTCTTTTTTTCAATTTCTTCTAAAATATGAGTTTTTCCAGTACCAGTATTTCCGTAGAGTACTATAAATTGTATGCCTTCAACTGTTTTTGGTAAAGCTTTATTAATATATTTCCTATACTTTTTGTACCCTCCATCTAATTTATATGCATTTATGCCAATAGATGAAAAAAAGAGAAACTAGGGAACTACTCCTAAACCCACCTTTAGCACAGAAAAAAAATAAGATGATTATATTCATGATCCAGGCCGATTACTTTATCATAAATATCTGGAAGTTTTTTTTGATGCTACATCTATGCCAATTTTCTTTGATTTTTCTACACTATCCTGAACATAAGTGGTGCCAATTATTTTTCTCTCCTCATCGTTAAATATGGGGATATTGATGGCACCAGGAATAGTTGAGTTTTTATACTCACTAGGACTTCTAACATCTATTAATATGTTTTTACCATGAATTTTATTTTTGTCTATATCTTCGTATGCGAATTCTTTAAACATAAAAACCCTTCTATCATTAATTATTTATATACAATATTTAATTATAACACTTTTTATTGTATTTTAAACTATTTTAATCTGATTTTTAATTCTTAGGGTCTATATCTTTCAAGAAAATCCTGTTTGCCATTTTATAATATAAGTAATATACTAAAAATGACAAGATATTATTAAGAAGCAAACAGGAGGGCTATATGGAAATAAAAAAACATAGGGATTTAACTTTAATAGATATAAATAAGGAACAATTTATAGTAATATCCTGTGATTCTTTGGGAGGCATTGGAAATAAAAAAAACACGATGTGGTAAAGGCACTTCCAGAGGTATCTGGATATTTTACTACGCAGGTGGCATTAATGGAATTACTGGCCTTTGGGGCTAAGCCTATTACAATTGTAAATACTCTATCTGTGGAAATGGAGGATACAGGCTTAAGAATTATAGAGGGCATAAAAAAAAGGCTTTAGAACCGCTAAATTTTGATGTATCAAATCTAGTAACTGGAAGTACAGAGGAAAACATACCTGTAACTACTACAGGAATGGGCATGACTATTATTGGAATAATAGATAAAAATAATTGGGAAATGCCAAGGACTTATCCGGGATTGATAGCTGTTGTAATAGGACTACCTAAGGTGGGAGATGAAGTATTAGCTGATAAGGGTAAAACCATAATAGATATTTCCAAACTATTGGAATTAAGAAAAAAAAGAATACATAAAAGAGATACTTCCAATAGGGTCCAAGGGTATACTATATGAATTGGGAGAAATGGCTAGGACTAATAATATAAATTATAGATTACAAGAAAATATAGATATAGATTTAAAGGCTTCAGGAGGTCCATCTACATGTGTACTTGTATCTATGGAAGAGGACAAATTCGAAGAACTTAAATCAGATTTTCCATACCTGTCAACAAAATAGGGAAATTTATATAAGTATTAAAATACTATTTCAAAATGATTTGTATCATCAAGCTCAATTCTTGCTAAAAAGTGATATTGTAATAGATTTCATAAGGGAAAGGGTGTATTATCTTGAAGTCTAAGGGATTTAATGCATATACTAAGCATATGATATTAAAACATGGATTAAAAGAGGAAAATGTTTCTAAAACCTGCGAATTATTTGGAATTTCAAGAACTACTTTTTATAATTGGCGGAGAGCTTATGAGAAAGATGGTATAGCTGGATTAGAGGAAAAGGAAAAGCAAAAACCAAAGATGCCCAATAAGGTTAGCAAAGAAGCAGAAAGGGAAATATTAGATTATGTAATAAAGTATCCAAAGGATGGACCAAGGAGAATTTATTATGAATTAAAGGCTGAAGGCATTGATGTTGGGGGGGAAACGGGAATTTATAATGTTTTAAAGCGCAATAAATTAAACAATCAAAAACAAAGAATAGAGTATGCTAATAAAAAGTCCCTAGATATTAAAGCTAGTGGAAAAGCTAGTAAAAGGAAGTTTGATTTTCTCAATACTGAGGACAAGTATCCAGGGTATTTAGTAATTCAGAGAATTGATTTTATAGGTACTTTTCATGGCATAGGCAGAATATATCAATATAGTTTCTATGACACTGTATCAAAATGGGGAGAAGTAAAAATATATAATAAAAAGCAAGATATTAATATTTGGCATTATTTTGAACGTAAACTAGTCTATTTATTAGAAACCTTTAATTTAAATATTGAAAATTTAATTACTGAAAAGGAACGGCAATTTTTACCCTACTTTGTAAAAGGTGATGAATATGAAAAGATTTTAAAGGATTTTAATATTAATCATGTATTTGTTTCTCCCGAAGATACTAATATTTAGATGATACGAGAGAATTTAACGAATTTATAATTAGAGAATTTTATGGGAAAATAGCCTTAAACGAAAATCTGGACTCCTTTATAAAAGTTGAAAATGCTATTAATAATTTTATCAGAGAATATAACTTTTGTAATATAATTTCTATTGGGCCTAATAAAGGGAAAACGCCAGCAGAACTAGTTTTAGAAAGGTCAATAGAAAATGGTGCAGATTTAGATACCTTGCCACTTTGGCTTTTAGCATTAATCAATTCGCCCAAACGGGGGGGTGGTATCAGTGAATAAAGAAAACTGTAGAATTGCTATTATAGGTGGTGGCCTTTCTGGTTTAGTTATGGCATATGATTTACAAAGAAAGGGCTATAAGAATATCACAGTCTTTGAAAAGGAAGATAGAATTGGCGGGAAACTTCATACTATTTGGTATAAGGGGGGGAAGTCTTATGAATTAGGGGGGGCTATTTTTGGATTGCCTTCTTATATAAATTTAAGAGAATTAATGAGAGAATTAAATATAAAGGTAGATGGTCCTAAATTATCTCGTACCAATTACAATGCAGATGGGAAAAAGATTATGCCAATACCTAAAGAAGATTTAGAAGGTTTTTTTAGGAGAATTAGAAAGACTTCCAAAAGTATTGTCTACATATAAATCCCTAGAAAGTCCTAGTATCCAAAATTTAGAGCCTAATTTAATGTTTCCTTTTCTAAATGGTGCGATATACATAGATTTGAAATTTTAAAAACCATATATATCCATTATTTCACTATTTTTGGTCTAGGCAATATTGATGAAGTCCCTGCCCTTTATGTACTTAGAATTATGAATTATGAACATTTAATGTCCTTTATGCAGATTCCAGAGTTCTATACATGGAATGAAGGGGGGGTCTATACATTGGCTGAGCATTTAGGTAAGCAAATTAGAGATATAAGATTGGGGGGGCAAAAGGTAAAGGATATTACTTTATCTAGTAAAGGTACAATTCTATTACAGACTCAGTTTGAAATAATAGAATATGATAGTGTTATTATTACATCCCCCCCTTTAGAACAGTTTTCCCATATAGATTTTTGGGACAAGGAAATGAAAGCATTTTTAGACAAAATAAGGTATCAATATTTTAATGTTTATGCTTTTATTGTAGATAAGGCTCTTAAAGGTTGTGGATGTATATTGGAAAATTTATCTCCAAATAAATATGGTCATATAACCATATGGGATTCTAGATGGGATTTACCTGATGATGAACAAATGGTAATACTATATGCTTACAATCCTCCTAGAGATTCAAAGAAAACTCCATTAGAATATATTAAGAAAGATTTATCTAGACTCGGTATTGAAAATACTAGACTCTATCAAGCTAAAAGATGGAAGCATTGTCCATTTGTAGACACTATTACTTTAGAAAATGGGTTTTATGATAAGATGGAATCTATGCAGGGGAAATACAATATATTTTTAGCAGGGGAAATTATGAGTATGCTTTCAATTGAAAATAGCATTAGATATTCTAGAGATTTAATAGAAAGATTTTTTTAACTATACCCCCCCAAGATTTAAAATTATTTTTACATTCAAGTGCAATTTACACATACTATAAAGCAGGTTTTTTTACATTGAAGTATTGTTTACAATGTATAATTATGATAATTTGTAGCTATCAATTATTTAAACAGTTTATTATAAAATTTAATGTTAAGTAAACACAAAATACAAACTTGTAAGATGTTGGAATACCAACATCTTCATTTTTTTTGACACTTATTTTTGCTTTAGATACAATATAATTGACAAAAGTATAACAAGAATTAAATAGAATAGAAAATAATAATTTTATTTTGGAGGGATGGAATTGAATAAGGAGTTATGGGATAAATGTGTTGGATTTCATGGTCATCAATGTCCAGGATTGGCAATAGGATTTAGGGCAGCTGAAATAGCAAAGGCTAAAATGGGATTAAATTTTTCTCAAGATGAAGAGATTGTATGTATTACAGAAAATGATGCCTGTGGAGTGGATGCAGTGCAAGTTATAACTGGATGTACCATGGGAAAGGGAAATCTAATATTTAAAGATACTGGGAAAATGGCATTTACATTTATAAATAGAAAAAAATGGGGGGGATGCAATTAGATTAATGTTAAATCTCCATAATAGGGAGATGGAGAGAGATGAAAGACAGAGATATATATTAGAAGCTCCAGAAGAAAATGTGTTTAAAATAGAAAATATTCATATTAAATTACCAGAAAAGGCTAGATTATTTAATAATATAATTTGTGAAGAATGTAATGAAAGTACAGCAGAGCATAAAATAAGAATTCAAGAAGGAAGGAAACTCTGTTTAGATTGTTATGATGAATACACAAGAGGTTGGTAGTTTATGAGAAATAATAAAGTATATGAAGAATATATATTAAGAAAAAAAACTTGTTATTTTAGCATTAGGATTGGCAACAATTATTGCGTTCTTTTGGTCCATAAATAGCGGGGGGGCAACTAATATGAAATTTGGAGAAACAGTTCGGGCTATATTTGGGCTAGGGAATAAAAAAATCTAATTTTATAGTAAAAAAATATTCGCTTACCTAGGGTTATATCAGGGTTATTAGCAGGGGGGGCAGGCTTGTCTTTAGCAGGTTGCATTATGCAGAACAATCTCAAAAACCCTTTGGCCTCACCATCTACACTTGGTATATCAAATGCAGCTGCTTTTGGTGCCAATATTGCAATTATTTTACTTGGGGGGGCTGGCACTGTTGTCAGCACCGGTGTAGGGGGGGAAGTACAAATTTATAATCCATATATGGTTACGGTATGTGCAATGATTTTTTTCACTAATATCTACTTTTTTTTAATAATAAGCTTATCGAAACTTGGAAAATTTTCTACGGAAAGCATTGTTTTAGCAGGGGCTGCTTTAAGTTCTCTTTTTTTCGGCAGGTACTATGATTATACAATACTTTTCTCAGGATACTACAAAAGTAGCGGCAGTTATTTTCTGGACATTTGGTGACTTAGGAAGGGCATCCTGGAATGAAATATTTATAATGGCAATTTTAATACTAATCTCTACTATTTATTTTATATATCATAGATGGGATTATAATGCATTAGATACTGGGGGGGATGACACAGCTAAAAGTCTTGGGGGGGTAGATGTAGAAAGAATAAGACTTGGTGGAATGTTTATGGCATCTATTATTACTGCTGTAACAGTATCTTTTTAGGAATAATAAGTTTTATAGGTTTAATTTCTCCACAAATTACAAGGAGACTAATAGGCAATGATAATAGGTATCTTATACCAGCTTCTGCTTTTATGGGATCCTTTTTATTACTTATGTCTGATACATTGGCGCGTACAATAATATCCCCCCCAGAGCTTTTACCAGTTGGTGCTATAACCTCATTTCTTGGGGGGGCACCATTATTTTTATATTTTCTTATAAAGGGGGGGATATTGATAAATGATTTTATCTATTGAAAACTTACATTTTTCGTATCCTAAAAAAAACATATTAAATAATATTAACTTTTCCTTAAAAGAGGGGGGGATTGTTTAGCAGTTTTAGGCACAAATGGTGTGGGAAAATCTACACTTTTAAAATGTTTAAATAAAATTTTAGAGCCTGAGTCAGGGCAAATATATTTAAATGGTGAGAATGTTTCAGAATTAAATGGATCATATATTGCTCAAAATATTGCATATGTACCACAAAGACATTCTTATTCTAGGAAAACTGTTTTTGATTCAGTATTACTTGGGAGAAAACCCTATATTAAATGGGATATAGAGAATAAAGATATTGAGATTGTAGAAAATGTTTTAAAGTTATTGGGATTAGAGGAATATTCCTTATCTTACACTAGCGAGTTAAGTGGTGGGGGGGAATTACAAAAAGTTGTAATAGCCAGGGCATTGGCACAGGAACCAAAAATTTTATTAATGGATGAGCCAACTAGTAATTTAGATTTAAAAAAATCAAATAGAGGTACTTGAAATAATACAGGAAATTATTAAGGTTCAAAAGATTTCTGCTATTATCACCATGCATGATTTAAATTTAGCATTGCGGTTTGCCAATAAGTTTTTATTATTAAAAGATGGAGAAATATTTGATTTTGGAGATAGTACAATTATAAACCCACAATCAATTAAAGAAGTATATGATGTAGATGTAATTATCGAGAAATATTTGGGAATACCAGTAATTATTCCCGTTTAAAGGGGGGGAGATATAAATGAAAAGAAAATTAAGTGTACTTTTAATCATGGTAATCTTGTTAACATCTATTCTGGTAGGATGTAATTCTACTAAAGCACCAAAGGAGGCAAATGATATAGAGGAAGGTTTAGGTAATGTGATAGATACGAATGAAGAAGGTATTAAAATAACAGATATGGCAGGACGTGAAATCACTTTAGAAAAACCTGCAGAAAAAGTTGTAGCTATAGGTTCTGCACTTAGAATTTATACCTACATAAATGGTACTGAAAAACTTGTAGGTGTAGAGAAAAAAAACAACAAGATCCTGAAAGTGGCAGACCATATATAATGGCCAATACAGAATTGGCAGAGCTTCAAATTATAGGAGAAGGGTTTCCAGCTGAACCAGATCCTGAATTAATAATAGGGGGGGTAGAACCAGATATTATTATTGCAGGGGGGGATATTTTAGATATATCTGAAATTGAGGAATTAGAAAAGAAAATAGATATACCTATTATAGTTGTTACCATTGGTTCTTCTGCAGTTTTTGATGAGGATATGTATAAGTCATTAGAAATTATAGGAAAAGTCGTTGGAAAAGAAAATAGGGCAGAAGAAGTAATAAAATTTATGGAGGATTGTAAAAACGAATTATTGGATCTTACAAAAGATATTCCTGAAGAAGAAAAGCCTAGTGTATATATAGGTGGTCTTAGTTATAAAGGGGGGGCACATGGTATTGAAAGCACATCAGGTAATTCGCCAGTATTAAATACTATTGGTGCTAAAAATGTTGCTGATGAAATTGGGAAAACAGGCTCCGTAATGATTGATAAAGAAAAGTTAATAGAGTGGGATCCAGATCTATTAGTAATAGATGAAAATGGATTAGCTCTTGTTAAGGAAGATTATGAAAAAAAATCCAGAATACTATAAGTCTTTATCTGCTGTGAAAACAATAAAATTTATGGGCAATTACCTTATGTCTCTTATTATAATAATATAGAAACTGCTATGGCAGATATATATTTTTGGGAAAGATATTGTATCCAAAGGAATTTAAGGATATAGATCCAGTAGAAAAAGCTGATGAAATATATGAATTTATATTAGGAGTAAAATTATATGATGAAATGGCTAAGAAATTTGGTGGTTATATAGAAATAGACTTGGAAAAAGATTTTCAATAAAAACATTAGTGTTTAATATTAGTTAATAGTCATAGATAAAAGGGGGGGCAAATAATCCACATTAAATTTATGTTAAATATAATATTTATTTTACTTTCAGGTTAAATTGACAAGATATATTATAGAAATATTAAATATAGCCATATATATAGGTTTTATTAATATTAGTCTTGTAAACTATACTTGAAAGGTAAACTAGGCAAGTGTTGAATTTTCAACACTTGTCTTTTTTTTGACACATATTTCTATTTTAGATAGAATAATCATGACAGAATAATAACAAACTTAATATGACTATTTTATACTTTTAAATATGTAAATAATAATCTTTAGAGAAGGGTGGAAATAAAATATGAAGACCTTTAAAGTTTTAGAAATTAAGGAAAGTGTTTTTGAAGACAATAATAGACAAGCAGAACTTCTAAGAGAAGAGCTTAAAAAGACAAAGTATTTTTATTAAATTTAATGTCTTCACCAGGTTCAGGAAAAACAACAACAGTTTTAAGAACTATCGAAGCATTAAAAGATGAAATGAATATTGGAATTTTAGAGGCAGATATTGATTCAGATGTGGATGCCCAGGCAGTTTCTGTAACGGGCACAAAGGTTATCCAGTTGCATACTGGTGGTATGTGCCATTTAGATGCAGACATGACAAAACAGGGTTTAGAGGGGGGTTGGGAACTGAAGGTATAGACTTTGTAATATTAGAAAATGTAGGTAATTTAGTATGTCCTGCAGAATTTGATACTGGAGCAGTTAAAAATGCTATGATTTTATCCATACCTGAGGGAGATGACAAACCTTTAAAATACCCATTAATGTTTGAAACAGTAGATGTATTATTAATTAATAAAATCGATACAATGGAATTTTTTTGATTTTGATTTAAAAGCTGTTGAAGAAAGAGCTAAGAAATTAAATCCAGATATTAAGATTATTCCTATTTCAGCTAAAACAGGAGAAGGAATTGAAGAATGGGCTAATTGGTTGAGAAAAGAAGTTAAGGAATGGAATGGAAATTAATAAATAAATTTTAATTAGGGGGGGAATTACTGTGGGTAGCGATAAAGTATTGCAACTAGCTAATCGTATTGGTGGAAAAAAAACATGGTTCCAAGTCTTCATACACCTATGAGGATCCAGAATATTTAATATTAGAACCAGTAGTAACAGATGAAATGGCAGAAGCTGGTCTTTGCCTAGAATTTAGAAATCCAAAATCAGCAAAGGAAGTTGCTCCACAATTAGGAAAATCTGTAGAAGAAACTGAAAAATTACTTTGGGCACTAGCCGAAACAGGAGCATGTTTTGTAGGGGGGGATCAAGAGGAAAGAGGAGTAGACAAGTATTGGCTTGAAACCTGGATACCTGGAGTTATGGAAATGATGGTAAATCACCCAACGAATCCAATAAAATATCCTCAAATAGCAGAAGCTTTTGAAGCCTATGGTAGAGTTAGGGGGGCCACAAACAGCAGGTGTATTCCCAGTGGGAACAGGTCTAATGCGTGTAATACCAATAGAGATGGCTATAGATGGAGAAACTAGAAGGGCTTCTTATGAAGAAATTTCAAAATATTTAAATGAGGCAGAAGTATTTTCAGTATCCAATTGTTCCTGTCGTACAGCCAGGGAAATCATGGGAGAAGGCTGTGGACATTTAAAAGAAGATATGTGTATTCAATTAGACCATGCTGCTGAATATTATATAAGAACAGGTAGAGGTAGGCAAATAACTAGGGAAGAAGCCTTTGAAATAATCAAAAGGGCAGAAGAAAATGGTTTAATGCATCAAATTCCAAATACAGATGGACCAGGAAAAACTCACGCAATTTGTAATTGCTGTAGCTGTAGTTGTTTCTCCCTTAGAACTGCTACAATGTTTTTAAATAATGATATGGTTCGTTCAAATTATGTATCTCATGTAGATAGGGACAAATGCGTTGCTTGTGGAGAATGTGTTCAAGTTTGTCCAGTAAATGCTTTAAAACTAGGTCAAAAATTATGTGAAGAGAACCAAATTATTGAAGAAAGAATAGATTTACCTTCTAATACTAAGTGGGGACCAGACAAGTGGAATCCAGATTATAGGACAAATAGAAAGACTGTTTTAGAAAGTGGAACTAGTCCATGTATAACTCAATGTCCAGCACACATACCTGTACAAGGCTATATTAAACTAGCATCACAAGGAAGATATACAGAAGCATTGGAATTAATTAAAAAAACAAAATCCATTCCCAGCAGTATGTGGAAGAATTTGTCCTAGAACTTGTGAATCTGCATGTACTAGAGGCAGTGTAGATGAGGCAGTAGCCATAGATGATATTAAGAAATTTATAGCTGAACAAGATTTAAATGCAGATAGACGTTTTGTACCTAAGAAAAGACATGATTATGGTAATAAAATTGCAATAGTAGGTGCAGGACCTTCTGGATTAGCCTGTGCATATTATTTAGCTATAGATGGATATAAAGTTACAGTATTTGAGAAACAAAATGCCCTTGGAGGAATGTTAACCCTTGGGATTCCTTCCTATAGATTAGAGAAAAATGTGGTAAATGCTGAAATAGATATATTGAAAGAATTAGGAGTAGAGTTTAAAACAGGTGTAGAAGTAGGAAAAGATATTAGCTTAGATGAATTGAGAAAAGAAGGTTATGAGGCATTTTATTTAGCTATAGGAGCACAATCTGGTAGAAAATTAGGTATTGAAGGAGAAGATGCTGAAGGAGTAATCTCTGGGGGGGTTGATTTTCTATTGGATATAAACTTAGGAAATGAAGTAGATGTAACAGGAGATGTAGTAGTAATAGGTGGAGGAAATGTTGCCATAGACGTTGCAAGAACTGCTACTAGGGCAGGTGCTAATACAGTAGAAATGTTCTGCCTTGAAAATAGAGAACAAATGCCAGCATTAGATGAAGAAATTCACGAGGCAATGTCAGAAGATATAGGCATAAATAATTCTTGGGGGGGGCCTAAGGGTGTATTAACTGAAAATGGGAAAGTGGTAGGTATAGAATTCAAAAAAATGTATATCTGTATTTGATGAAGAAGGAAGATTTAATCCTAAATTTGATGAAAATGAAATTAAAGTAGTCAAGGCAGATAAAATATTATTATCCATAGGTCAATCAATAGATTGGGGGGGCGGAATATTAGAAGGTTCAAAAGTAGAATTAAATAGAAACAATACTATTAATGTAGATCCATTTACATTACAATCAAATGAACCAGATATATTTGCAGGTGGAGATGCAGCTACTGGACCAAAATTTGCAATAGATGCCATAGCTTTAGGAAAAGAAGGGGGGGCAATTTCAATTCACCGTTATGTTCAACCAGGACAAGATTTAATACTAGGTAGAGATAAAAGGGAATTTAAAGCTTTTGATAAAGAGAATTTAGATTTAGCAGGTTTTGACAGAATGCCAAGGCAAAGAATACCTCAAGTAGATGGAAGCAAATCCAAAACATCCTTTGAAGATATGCGTGCCACACTAACTGAAGAACAAGTAAAACAAGAAACTGAACGTTGCTTAGGTTGTGGAGCTACTGTAGTAGACGAATATCTATGTATTGGATGTGGACAATGTACTACAAAATGTAAATTTGATGCCATATCCCTTGTTAGAAAATACGATGCAGTAGGTGTTGAATTTGATGAATTAAAACCAGTTATAGTTAAAAATGTAGTGGCTCGTAAAGGTAGAATGCTTACCCATAGCGTTAAAAAAAACCTTTACTGGTAAAAAAATAATTTAGTTTTATGGGAACTGAGGTGAATATATATGCACGAATTAGGCATTATGATAAATGTAGTAGAAACTGTTGAAGACTTTGCCAAACAAAATGGAATAACTCAAATAGAAAAATTAGTGTTACAAATAGGAGAATTATCCTCTGTAATACCTAGATATGCTGAGGCTTGCTACCCTGCTGCTGTTGATGGAACCATGTTAGAGGAAACTAAATTAGAAATAGAGGTATTACCTGGTAACTGTCTATGTTCAAATTGTAAGCAAGTTTTTAATTTAATAAAAAGCAATAAAGTATGTCCCCATTGTCAAAGTGAGGAATGGGAATTAATTAGTGGTAGGGAATTTATGATTAAAGAAATTGTAGCTTGCTAGAATTATTCTATAAAGGGATTTCAAACAGGGGGGGCTATATTATAGCCTCTGTTTTTTTATTTTAAAATACTATTGACATAAATGCAGACTGACTTTATAATATAAAGTAACTTTATTAAATAAAGTTACTAAAATGAAAAATCGGAGGTATTTAAATATGGGTTCTGTAAATGTGTTTGTGGTATTTTTAGAGGGATTATTGTCTCTATTTTCACCTTGTGTACTTTCAATTTTACCAGTATATTTAGCAATATTGTCTGGCAGCAGTGTGAAGGATTTAAGGGAAGGAGAAGTAGGTGTTAAAAATAGTCCAATTTTAAAGAATACAATACTATTTGTATTGGGAATATCTACTACCTTTTTTTATACTAGGAACTTCACTTAATGCATTAAGTCAATTTATTGCTGTTAATAAAAGTCTCTTAGGAAAAATTGGTGGAATTTTAATAATAATTATGGGGCTTTTTTTTATGCCGGATATTTAAATCTTCCATTTCTTCAAAAGGAAAAGAAATTCAATATGGAAGTTCAGGAAATGAAGCCATTGACAGCCTATATATTAGGTTTTACCTTTAGTTTTGGTTGGACTCCATGTGTAGGGCCTATGTTGGCATCTGTAATTATTATGGCATCTAATACGGGGAGTATATTAGCAGGGAATTTTTTTAATACTTATATATACCCTAGGCTTTACATTGCCCTTTATAATTATTGCACTATTCTATGATAGACTATTTGAGCACTTAGACAATCTAAAACTTCATATGGATAAAATACAAAAAAAATAGGTGGTGCATTGTTAATAATTGTAGGTTTGGTTATGGCATTAGGTGGTACAGATAATATAATTGCACAAATAAAGAATATGGGGGGGAAACCAAGGGCTGAAATTAGTCAGGATGTAGAGCTAAATGCAAATATTCCTGAGGATGATACTATAATTATTGACGAAGACAATAATGTAGGAGATGAGGGTGAAGGGGGGGAGGAGGAAGAAAAAAATCCCTGCACCAGATTTTACCCTAGTAGACCAATATGGAGAAACCCATACTTTAAGTGATTATAAGGGGGGGAAAATAGTATTTCTAAATTTCTGGGCAACCTGGTGTCCACCCTGTAGAATGGAAATGCCTCATATAGAGGAAATTTATAATGAAAATAATTTAAATCAAGATGATGTGGTAATACTTGGGGGGTGGCTGGACCTAATATAGGTAGAGAGGGAGATAAGGACCATATAATTAAATTTTTAGAAGATGAAGGCTATACATTCCCAGTGGCTTTTGACGAAGAAGCCCAGACCCTAGCTAAATATTATATACAATCCTTTCCTAGTACCTTTATTATAGACAAAGAGGGAAATGTAAAATACTATGTACCTGGGGGGGCAATGGACAAGGAAACAATGGAAAACATAATAAACGACGCAAGATAATATTAATTGGAGTGATACTATGAAACCCACTTATGATTTAGACTGTAATTTGGCACGAACCCTTAATATACTTGGCGATAGATGGACTATGCTAGTTCTTCATAGAATTTATAAAGGTTTAAATACTTTTAAAGAATTAGAGGATTCTTTAGATTCAATCCCTACAAATATTCTTTCTGACAGATTAAAATTACTAACAGAAAATGGCCTAATTGCAAAAGAATTATATAGTGAACATCCACCAAGATATGAATATATAATTACAGAAAAGGGAGAAGATTTTAATCATGTGTTTAATTCTATGATTATTTGGGCAAATAAATATTTAGAGGACTGTAATAGGACCATAGTTCATAAAAAAAATGCAATAATGAAATAAGTATTAAATATTATTGTGAAGAATGTAATGAATATTTTGGAGAAGAAGAATTAACTATATTGGAATACAAATAGCATAGGGGGGGTAAAAGGCAAATGAAAAATAAATTAGAAAAAAAATAAGTAATTATATTTTTTTATACAGGTGTAATAGTGGCAGTATATGGGCTATATAAATCCTTTATTTCTACAAGAGGACTTCCCCCCCTGGGGTTTGTCCCATAGAGGATAATAGGCCAAAGATTTATTTAGCCTTAGTTCTATTATTAGCATCTGTCATAATATCTTTTATCAATGATAAAAAAAATATAAATAAGGGAGAGATTTGCATGAAAGAAATAAATGAAAATCAATTTAATGAGGAAGTATTAGAAAATGAATTACCTGTGCTGGTGGATTTTTGGGCACCTTGGTGTGGCCCTTGTAGAGCATTGGGACCAATTTTAGAAGAATTATCGGGAGAATACGAAGGAAAAATTAAATTTGTAAAAATCAATGTAGATGAAAATCCAGATATCTCAGGTAAATACAGAATAATGAGCATACCTACTGTGAAGATATTTAATGATGGAAAAATAGTAGAAGATATGATAGGTCTAAAAACCAAAGACCAATTAGAAAAAAAATCTTAGATAAACATATATAATTTAAGGGCTTCGACATTAGTCGAGGCTTTTTTTATTTTTTTTAAAAGCAGGAAAATATGTTATAATTAAAATATAGTCATTAGAAAGGAGTCTTTAAGTTGTTGCCTTTTAGCTTTATTCCAGGGTTTCGTACGGGGGGGAGCCTATGGAAAGGTTTAGTTGCAGTATTTTATTATATTGTTTCTATATATTATTTTATACATACTTGGGCTATGTTATTGTTTTTATTGTCTTTCCCCCCCTTTATGTTTTTTTTCCCTTATGAATTTAACTGGTATATATAGTATAAATCAAAGTATGCTTATAAGTAGAAATATCTTTATAATATCTTCTATTTTTGTAATAATATCTGCCATAGGAGTTTTTCATTCCTTTTTTTTAATATAAAATCTTTTAAACGAAAAAGAAAAGAAATACCTATATCTAAAGAAGAACTAATAATTCATTTTTAAATATTGGACAGGCTGATTCAATACTAATCCGACAATCAGATAAAAATATCCTTATAGATGGAGGCTATAAAATAAGCGCTAGGCCTATATTGAGATATTTTAAAAATTAAATATAGAAAAACTAGATTATTTAATTGTAACTCATCCCCCCCACAATGATCATATTGGTGGGCTTCCAAAAATTATAAATAAAATCTCCATAGAAAATGCAATAATAAATACAGAAAATCCATATAAGATAAAAAGAAATTATGAAATGCATAGGGATTTATTAAAATTACTAAAAGAAAAAGAAGTAAATATAATTCATCCTAATCCAGGAGATAGTTATTATTTAGGAAATGGATATTTTACTATATTAGCACCTAATAGTTATGATTATAATAGAATTAACGACTATTCTATAGTAATAAAATATATATATGGGAATAATTCCTTTTTATTTACAGGAGATGCGGAACAATTTTCAGAAATGGAAATTTTAAAAGGGAATAAAGATATAGGTGCAGATTTATTAAAGGTAGGCCATCATGGTAGTTGTACATCTTCCTCAGAGGAATTTATCAATGCTGTAAATCCAAAATATGCAGTAATTTCTGTAGGCTGGTGGAGTTTTTATGGGCAACCTGATAAATGTATTTTAGATAGATTAGAAAATATAGGTGCCAGGCTTTATCGTACGGATAAATTAGGAACTATAATTGTAAAATCAGACGGAAACAATATAAAATTTAATAAAAATGCTTTAAATTATCCAAGGGTTAAAATTCCATATACCTCAGTTAGATTAAAGTACAGGGCTTTACATGGTGGTAGGAAGCGTTGATTCATAGAAAGGCTCCCTATCAATGTTAAATAATTCAAACTTGAATTTATTAAAATAATATTATATACTATAATTGGCAAATACATTATTTGCTAATAAATTCATATGAACAGAGTAGATAGTTTGCGTAAAGTGTTAGAGGATGGGACGTTGCCTCTAAACGAAGGGCTATATAGCTTGCGTTAGACTATTGCGTTCGCTGTCACATACTAGAATGTCTCTTTCTAGATGCGGCAGATTCTGTCATATCAAATGGGAAGGAGGCTTTTTATATGCAAAAGACAAATACTAAGAATATTGCCTATTTTGGATTGCTTATTGCATTAAATGTGGTTTTAACAAGAGTAGGTAGTATTAGAATAGGTGGTGGAGGTACAGAAATTATTAGAATAGGATTTGGAGGCTATCCAGTAATATTTGCAGGAATAGTTTTTGGTCCCCTAGCAGGAGGAGTAGTAGGTGCAATTGGAGATTTAATAGGAATGGTAGTAAGTCCAATGGGACCATACATGCCACATTTTACACTAGTTGCAGCTTTAACTGGAATTATTCCAGGTTTAATTATGCTAATGTTTAAGGATTCAAAATCAAAAACTAATTTTTGGAAACTATTATTGGCAATAGCTATTGGACAAATTATTACTTCTGTATTTATAACACCTTATTTTATGGAAAGATTATTTAGTGTACCAATGGTAACAACAGTCCCTGGAAGGCTATTACACAGGCCATTCAAATACCATTATATGCTTATATTACTAAAGTTTTATTGCAGAGATTACCATTAGTATGGGAAGCTAATTAAAGAATAATTTATAAAAAATAGCCCTGGATATATTTAGGGCTATTTTTTATAAATTAAAGGAGAGATGTTTATTTATGAAAATAGCTATTGTAACCGATAAACCAAGAGTCCAGATTTTGAATAGCAAAGAAGGCTTAATGGAGGATAAGCAAAAGGAGAACACTATTGAAGAGATTAAAAAAAAGTATTATCTAAAAAAAATTTAAATGTATAGATTTAGTATTTGACGATAATATTGTGGAAAACCTCAAAAATGAAAGGGTCGATTTGGTCTTTAATCTGTGTAATGGAATAGAGGGGGGGGATGATAGATTATCTCAATTTCCAGCAGTATTAGAATATGCAGGAATTCCATATACAGGTTCTTCGCCACTAGGTCATGGCTTGGCTTATAATAAAATTTATTCTAGTATATTGTTTAAAAAAAGTAGAGATACCTACACCAGATTTTATACCAGTATATGATGTCCATGAATTAGATGGCTTAAATATAGAATATCCTGTTATAGTTAAGCCAAAGGATGAAGGTTCCAGTCGTGGCATACATGAAAATAGTTTAGTATTTAGTAAAGAAGAACTAATAAATAAAGTAGAAGAAGATTTAAAAATCTATAATCCTCCAATTATGATAAACGAATATATAGAGGGAAGAGAATTTACTGTGGGAATATTAGGAAATGGTAAAAATATAAAAGTTTTACCAATATTAGAAGTGGATTTTTCTGCTCTTCCCAAACATTTAAATCAAATATATAGTTTTGAGGTAAAGAATTATTATGGCGACAAGACAAAATATCATATCCCGCCTAGATTAGATCCTACACTTAAGTCTAGGATTGAAAAAAAACTCTGTAAAAGCATATAATATATTGGGGATGAAGGATTATGCAAGGGTAGATATTCGTTTGAAAAATAATATACCCTATGTATTAGAAATTAATTCCCTACCAGGCTTAATGAGGGGGGGTCATAGTGATATTACAAAAATGGCTAAGGCTTCTGGACTAGAATATGAAGAGTTAATAATAGCCATTGTAAAAAAAATGCAATGAAGAGGCAGAATATTATTTAAATATGCTGATACTTCAAAATCTTCTATATGAGGTGGTATTGTGGATTCCTATAGCTTGAAAAAAAATTATTGAAAATCTCAATGATGGCATATTATTCACAAATAAAGAAGGCAGAATAATTATATATAATAAGGCCATGGAGGATTTAGAGAAAAGAAAAGCTGAAGATATGATAGGAAGATATATATGGGATGCCTATGGCTATAAGGATACTAGCAAATCAGAGCATATGCAGGTATTTAAAACTGGAATTCCCATAATAAATAAATATAAGGCCCATGCCTATGATAATGGAAAGCCTATATATAAATCATATAGCACTTTCCCAATCAAAAAAAAGATGGGAGATTATTGGGGGGGTATATTCCATTAGTAAAGACGAGACTAAATTACAATCTTTATTGGCAGAAACCATAGAACTAAAAAGACAATTCACGAAAGTACCAGGGAGCAGTGAATATATTAAGTCTAATGGTACTAGATTTACATTTGTTGATATTATCGGCTCTAGCCATATAATGAGTAAAACCATTAAAGCTGCTCAGTCCATATCCTGGTTAGACAATAATGTTTTAATAGTAGGTAGCACTGGAACAGGCAAAGAAGTTTTAGCTCAAAGTATTCACAATCATGGGAAGAGAAAACCTCATCCATTTGTAGGTATAAATTGTTCAGCTATACCAGAAAATTTATTAGAGAGCATATTATTCGGTACTACAAAGGGAGCATATACTGGGGGGCTGTAGACTCCTCGGGATTATTTGAAGAGGCTGGGGGGGAGGGAACCTTATTCTTAGATGAATTAGATTCTATGCCTATAAATATGCAGACCAAATTATTAAGAGTATTACAGGAAAGACGGGCTAGACCTGTAGGTGGGAAAATAGAATACCCTATTAAATGTAGAGTTATTAGCTCTATGGGACAAGACCCATATTTATTAATGGAAAATGGCAAATTAAGAGAAGACTTATTTTATAGAGTGGCTGGATATAATTTATATCTTCCAGATTTAAAGGATAGAAAAAAATGATTTATTTGAATTGACAAAACACTATATTCAGATTAACAATAGGATAATGAATAAAAACGTGTATCATATATCAGAAGAATTAGGAGAGTTAATGGAAAATTACAATTGGCCGGGAAATGTTAGACAATTAGAACATTTTATTGAAAATATTATGATTAGAACAGAGGAAGATGACAACTATTTAAGAATAGAAAATATACCAGAACATATTTTAGAAAATATGATGGAAGATTTAGACTATGATGAATTAGGGAATAATCAAAACCTACAGGAAAATTAGATAATATGGAGGAAAACTAATATTAGAATCCTTAAAACTTCATAAATGGAATGTAACAAAAACTGCAGAGGCCTTAGGCATTACTAGGCAGAGTCTAAATTATAGAATGAGAAAATTTAATATTAAAAGGGACTAAAATATAATGTTTTTAATTGTACTGTTTGATTTTGAAACAATATGATTGAAAAGCAAATATGAAAAATTAAATCTTTTGCATAAACCTGTTTGAAAATGAAACAGTATTTTTCTCTTATAATCTCTAATTTTATGGAAGCTAGTTAATTAGCCAACCCTAGTCTTTTAAATTTTGGCATGAAAATTGCAATAAAGTATAATAAGTTTTTAGACTTAAGTTCATTTTCACTATATTGGCAAACTAAAATAAGGAGGTATTTTAATGATTAGCAATGTGGATATTTCAAATTCTATGAGTATCAAATTGTCAGAAGTCTTCAAAGAACTACCAGAGATGCCTAAATTTGAGGAAGGCATAAGACGGGCACCAAAGAGAGAATTTACACTATCGAAAAGAGAAACCGAAATTGCGCTTAAAAACGCACTAAGATATATACCAGAGGAATGGCATGAGGAATTAGCCCCTGAATTTTAGATGAATTACTACATTATGGTAGAATATATGGCTATAGATTTAGACCTGAGGGTAGAATTAATGGAAAGGCCATAGACGAATATAAAAGTAAATGTACCGAGGGGAAAGCCTTCCAAGTAATGATAGATAATAATTTAGACTTTGAAGTAGCACTATATCCCTATGAATTAGTTACCTATGGAGAAACAGGACAAGTATGTCAAAACTGGATGCAGTATAGATTAATCAAGGCCTATTTAGAAGAATTGACAGATGAACAAACCTTAGTTGTGGCCTCAGGACATCCTTTAGGATTATTTAAATCTACACCTAATAGTCCAAGGGTTATTATTACCAATGCATTAATGGTAGGTATGTTTGATGATCAAGAACACTGGATTAAAGCAACTGCCATGGGGGGGTAGCCAATTATGGGCAAATGACAGCAGGTGGATGGATGTATATTGGGCCTCAGGGAATAGTTCATGGTACTTATAATACCTTACTTAATGCAGGCCGTATGAAATTAGGTATAGAACATGATTTAGCTGGATATTTATTTGTGAGTTCTGGTTTGGGAGGCATGAGTGGAGCCCAGGGTAAATCTATAGAAATAGCTAAAGGTGCAGGTATAATAGCAGAGGTTGATTATTCTAGAATAAAAACTAGATTAGATCAAGGATGGGTAGATATTGTTACTGATGATGCAGAAGATGCTTTTAATAAGGCTAGAGAATATCAAGATAAGAAGGAAGCCATAGCCATTGCTTATCATGGAAATATAGTAGATCTTTTAGAATATGCTGTTAAAATAATATTCATATAGATTTATTATCAGATCAAACTTCTTGTCATGCTCCATACGATGGTGGCTACTGTCCACAAGGATTGACTTTTGAAGAGAGGACAGAAATGCTAGGAAATGATAAGGAAAAATTTGAAAAACTAGTAGATAAATCCTTAGTTCACCATTTTGAACTAATTAGAGAATTAGTAGATAGGGGGGGAACTTATTTCTTCGACTATGGTAATAGTTTTATGAAAGCAGTTTTTGACGCAGGTGCAAAGGATATAGCTAAAAATGGCATTGATGAATCCGAAGGATTTATTTTCCCATCCTATGTAGAAGATATAA
>JMBV01000146.1_pt1 | contig 27412 bp, 44 predicted proteins | sample 616531 | NCBI WGS metagenome assembly JMBV01 (sample SAMN02727904, study PRJNA239997) | anaerobic digester metagenome | biome: anaerobic digester; isolation source: mesophilic anaerobic digester inoculated with municipal waste water sludge... | place: Germany: Bielefeld University, CeBiTec ...
AAAGGTGAAGCAGAAATAGTTGCTACTATTATATGTGGTGATAGTTATTTTAATGAAAATGTAGAAGAAGCAAAGGCTGAAATATTAAAAATGGTAAAGGAACAGGACCCAGATTTGTTTATAGCAGGCCCAGCTTTTAATGCAGGTAGATATGGTGTTGCATGTGGTACAATTGCAGATGCAGTACAATCTGAATTAGGTATTCCAGCTATAACTGGTATGTATATAGAAAACCCTGGAGCAGATATGTATAAAAAGAGTGTATATATAGTATCCACTAAAAACTCTGCTGCAGGTATGAGAGATGCAGTTAAAAAAAATGGCACCTTTAGCGTTAAAGATTGCAAAAGGTGAAGAGATTGGATCCCCAGAGGAAGAAGGTTATATTCCAAGAGGAGTTAGAAAGAATTACTTTACCGATAAAAGAGGTTCTGAAAGAGCAGTGGATATGCTTATTAAAAAGCTTAAAGGGGGGGAGGATTTTGTTACAGAGTTCCCAATGCCAGACTTTGATAGAGTAGATCCACAACCAGCTATAAAAGATCTTTCAAAGGCTACAATAGCTTTAGTAACTTCAGGTGGTATAGTACCTAAAGGGAATCCAGATCATATTGAATCCTCATCTGCATCTAAATATGGGAAATATGATATTGGAGAATTTGATAATTTAACTAGTAATGATCATGAAACAGCTCATGGTGGTTATGACCCAGTTTATGCTAACGAAGATCCAGATAGGGTATTACCAGTAGATGTACTAAGGGATTTGGAGAAAGAAGGAAAGATAGGGAAACTTCATCAATACTTCTACACTACTGTAGGTAATGGTACAGCTGTTGCTAGTGCTAAAAAGTTTGCAGAGGAAATTGGGAAAGAATTAGTAGCTGACGGAGTAGATGCAGTTATATTAACTTCTACCTGAGGCACTTGTACACGTTGCGGTGCAACGATGGTAAAAGAAATTGAACGAGCAGGTTTACCTGTAGTTCATATGTGTACTGTAGTACCAATTTCACTTACAGTAGGTGCAAATAGAATAGTACCAACAATTGCTATTCCTCACCCACTAGGAAATCCAAACTTAGATCCAGAAGAGGAAAAAGCTTTAAGAAGGAAGTTAGTTGAAAAAGCTTTAGTTGCTTTGACAACTGAAGTTGATGAACAAACTGTATTTGAAGATTAAGTTTAAAACTTTAAATGGGTGATTTTTATCACCCATTTAAAGATTAAAGAGAACTTGTAATGCATAAATATTTTGGAGGTGGGTTTATGAATTATCCTGTAGTAAAAGGTACTAGTTATATACTAGTTCATGCTGAAGATATGGTTATTCACAATGGAACGACTCAAACTACTGAAAGAGTAATCAATCCTGATTCTGAATATCTAAAAAAAGTTACCAAACCATTTACGTAGTTTTGAAGAAGCAGTAAATTATATGCCTAATCAAGTTTATATTGGAAATATGACTCCAGAAGAATTGGCAGAGCATCCTCAACCTTGGTATGATAAACCATTAGAAGATGCATCTAGGTTTGGCAAATATGGAGAAATTATGCCTGAAGATGAGTTTATTGGATTGATGAAAATCATTGATACATTTGATCTAGTAAAATTAACCAAAGAATTTACAGAAGAGGTAAAAACAAAATTAGAGGCTCATCCTATAATAAAAGATCGAGATGATTTAATTTCTAGACTTAAGGTTGGCGACGATTTAACAGATATTGAAAAATTAATAGAAGAACAAGGTGCAGAAGCTATATATTTTGATAGAAAAATTGTTGGTTGTGTTAAGAGAGCCCATGACGTAGATCAAAATTTAAATGCTCATGTATTATTTGAAAATCTTGCATGTAAGGCATCTGGAGTTTTAGCTGGCTTAAACTTAGTAGCTAAAAACGATATAGATCCAAATGATGTTGAATATATAATAGAATGTTCAGAAGAAGCTTGCGGAGATATGAATCAAAGAGGTGGAGGAAATTTGCAAAATCAATTGCCGAAATGGTTGGATTTAAAAACACCACAGGCTCAGATACAAGAGGATTCTGTGCTGCTCCAACCCATGCTTTAATAATAGCCTCTTCTTTAGTTCAATCAGGGACCTTTAAAAACGTAGTAGTTATATCTGGTGGTTCAACAGCTAAGCTTGGTATGAATGGCAAAAATCACGTAGAAAAGATATGCCAATACTTGAAGACGTGATAGGCGGATTTGCTGTATTGATAAGTGAAAATGATGGAATAAATCCAATACTAAGAACTGATTTAGTAGGAAGGCATACTGTTGGAACTGGTTCATCACCACAGGCTGTAATGAGTTCTTTGGTTACTGCTCCTTTAGAGAAAGGCAATTTAAAGATTACAGATGTAGATAGATATTCTGTAGAAATGCAAAACCCAGATGTTACAAAACCAGCTGGAGCAGGAGATGTACCCAATGCAAATTACAAGATGATTGGTGCATTAGGAGTAATGAGAAAAGACCTAGAAAGGGCTCAAATAGGAGATTTCATAAAAGAACATGGAATGGTAGGTTGGGCACCAACACAAGGGCATATCCCATCTGGAGTACCTTATTTAGGATTTGCTAGAGAAGATATATTAGAAGGTAGAATAAACAATGCCATGATAATAGGTAAAGGAAGTTTGTTCCTAGGAAGGATGACTAACTTATTTGATGGTGTTTCCATTGTAATAGAGAAGAATTCAGGAAAACAGAAGAGAAAGGTATATCTGAAGAAGAAGTTAGGACACTTGTAGCTGAAGCCATGAGAGATTTTGCTTCTCATCTACTTCAGGATTAGAGGTGATAAAATGGCAGAAAACAATGTTAAAAAAATGATTGGGAAAGTTTTTAATGACATAGCAGATGCTATGGAAACTGGTCAATTTGGCGAAAAGGTAAGAGTAGGTTTAACTACCTTAGGTTCAGAACATGGAGTGGAGAACTTAGTAAAAGGTGCAGAACTTGCTCAAAAAGGGATCCTTCTATTGAAGTAGTGCTTATTGGACCAAAAGTAGATAGCGATTTGACTCAAGTAATAGCTGAAACTGAAGAAGAAGGCTATAAAAAGATGGAAGAACTACTTGATAAAGGTGAAATAGGTGCTTGTGTTACAATGCACTATAGTTTTCCCATAGGAGTTTCTACGGTAGGGAGAGTTGTAACCCCCCCTGGAAAAGGTAAAGAAATGATTATTGCGACAACTACTGGCACCTCTTCTCCTCATAGAGTTGAAGCTATGGTTATAAATGGCATAAGTGGAATTATAACTGCAAAAGCTATGGGAATTGAAGAGCCGACGTAGGTATATTAAATGTAGATGGAGCTAGACAAGTGGAAAGAGCTTTTAAAGAATTAAATGATAATGGATATAAAATCAATTTAACGGAATCTATGAGAGCAGATGGCGGTAGTGTTATGAGGGGGGGTAATGATCTATTAGCAGGAGTACCTGATGTAATGGTAACAGATACATTAACAGGGAATATATTGATGAAGGTATTTTCTTCTTATACTACCGGTGGAAGTTATGAGTCTCTAGGTTATGGATATGGTCCTGGAATTGGTGAAGATTATGACAGATTGATTTTGATTTTATCGAGAGCATCGGGAATACCAGTAGTAGCTAATGCTATTAGCTATGGGGGGGCAGATTTAATAAGGGGCAATGTGAAAACTATAGCTAAAGAAGAATTCAAGAAGGCTAACAAAGCAGGTTTAAAGGATATATTAAAAGGGTTAACAAAGGATACTAGGAAAGCAGAAGATGATGAAGAAGTAGAAGCTCCACCTGCAGAAACCGTTACAGGTACAATTTCTGGTATAGATATAATGGAATTGGAAGATGCAGTAAAGGTATTATGGAAAGAAGGTATATATGCTGAATCAGGAATGGGATGTACTGGTCCTATTGTAATGGTTAATGAAGAAAAATTAGATAAGGCTATAGAAATATTATCTAAGGCAGGATATGTTTCTCAAGAATCAGATCCTTGCTAAAATACTCCAAGACTCCAAGTAATCTTGGAGTGTTTTTTTTATAGATTTTATACATTGTAAAATCATGTAAAGTATTATATAATAATGATGTTGGTAATTTAATGGAATTTTGATTATCAACAACAAGAAAGACATATGTTAATATGTCTAAGTTTCAATTTAAAAAGTTATAACAATAAGAAAGGGGAGTTTTAAATTGAAGAAAAGATTATTGGCATTTCTATTAATTGCAGTACTAGCTTTTGGTATAGTAGGATGCGGTAATAAAGGTGAAACACCAGAAGAACCAGAAGATAGCACTGGAACAGAAGAGGAATCGCCAGAGGAAGCAGCTGAAACAGATATTAAGGTTGCTATGGTAACAGATGAAGGTGGAGTTCATGACCAATCCTTTAACCAATCAGCTTGGGAAGGCTTACAACAAGCTGAAAAAGATCTAGGTGTAAAGGTATCCTATGTAGAATCTCAACAAGATGCTGATTTTGCACCTAACTTTGAAACCCTATTAGATGCAGGAAACGATTTAATATGGGGTATAGGATTTAAATTAAGTGATGCATTGCTTGATGCAGCAACGAACAATCCAGATCAACTATATGGGATCATTGACTTTTCTTATGGTGATGAAACGCCAGATAATGTAGTAGGAGTTTTGTTTAAAGCAGAACAACCATCATTCTTAGTAGGATATATTGCTGGTAAGATGACAGAAACAACAAAGTTGGATTTGTTGGAGGTATTGCAGGAGATGTTATATGGGGGGGATTTGACTATGGATTCCAAGCAGGGGGGTTCAATATGCTGCTAAGGAATTAGGAAAAGAAATAGAAATACTAAATCAATATGCTGAATCTTTCTCAGACGTATCTAAGGGTAAAGCTATTGCAACTCAAATGTATCAACAAGGAGCAGATATTATATTCCATGCTTCAGGAGATACAGGAAATGGAGTTATCGAAGCAGCAAAAGAACAAGGAAAATGGGCTATAGGTGTTGACAGAGATCAAAACTACTTAGCACCAGACAATGTACTTACATCAGCTATGAAACGTGTTGATGTTGGAGTTTACAATGTAGTCAAAGAATTAGTAGAAGGCAACTTTCCAGGAGGGCAAACTGTAGTATATGGTTTAGAAGAAGGAGCAGTAGGTATAGCACCAACATCTGATAAGCATGTACCAGCAGAAATACTTGAAGAAGTTAAAGAAATAGAAAAGAAAATAATAGATGGCGAAATAGTAGTACCATATAATGAAGAAACCTTTGAAGAATTCATGAAAACACTATAATAGAATAAAAACAGCAGCTCAGGCATTTAGGTCTGAGCTGCTAAATATTAGATAGGAGGGGCCCTATTGCGTATTGATTATGATACTAAAATCATTGAAATGAAAAATATTACCAAAAAAATTTGGTGATTTTGTTGCAAACGATAATATTGATCTAACAGTTCATAAAGGGGGGGAAATTCATGCATTATTAGGGGGGAAAATGGGGGGGCTGGCAAAACCACATTAATGAATATATTATACGGTTTATATGAACCAACCTCTGGAGAAATATACTTAAATGGGAAAAAAAACTAATATTACAAATCCAAGTGTTGCAATAAGAAATGGTATAGGGATGGTTCACCAGCACTTTATGTTGGTTGAAACCTTTACTGTAGTAGAAAATATAATATTAGGCATGGAAACTACACAGAGAATGGGAGTTCTAGATATTAATAGGGCTACTAAGGAAGTAGAAGAATTATCTAAAAAGTATGGTCTCCATGTAGATCCTAATGCTAAAATACATGATATAACTGTAGGAATGCAACAAAGAGTAGAAATATTAAAAGCTCTATATAGAGGAGCAGATATATTGATATTAGATGAACCAACAGCTGTATTGACTCCTCAAGAAATAGATGAATTGATGGAAATAATGAGGAGTTTAGCAAGTCAAGGGAAAACGATTATTATAATTACTCATAAGCTTAAGGAAATAAAACAGGTAGCCGATTATTGTACGGTTATTCGACGTGGCAAAAAAAGTAGATACAGTTAAAGTGGCAGATGTAACGGAAGAAGATTTGGCTTCCATGATGGTAGGAAGACAAGTGAGTTTTAAAGTAGACAAGAAGGAAGCTAATGTAGGCGATGTAGTATTAAAAGTCGATAATTTAGTAGTTAAAGATAACAGAAAATTAAATGCTGTAAAGGGTTTATCTTTGGAATTGCATAGAGGAGAAATACTAGGAATTGCAGGGGGGGTAGATGGAAATGGGCAATCGGAATTCATAGAAGGAATTACAGGCTTAAGACCTATAGAAAGTGGTAGAGTTATTCTAAATGGTAAGGATATAACTAATCTAAGCCCAAAAGAAATAATAGAAAATGGAATGAATACAATTCCTGAAGATAGACAAAAAAAGAGGCCTAATATTGGATTTTACAGTAGCTGAAAATATGATATTAGAGAATTATCATAAGGAGCCTTTTTCTACTAAGGGTAGGTTAAATCACAAAGCTATTTCAGATTTCTCTAAAGAATTAATAGAAAAATTTGATATAAGGCCACGGGACCATATGCACATAGCTGGGGGGGAACTGTCTGGAGGAAACCAACAAAAGGTAATACTGGCTAGAGAGATATCTAATGATCCAGATGTTTTAATAGCAGCCCAGCCTACAAGGGGGGGACTAGATGTAGGGGGCTATTGAATATGTACACAAATATTTAGTAGAACAGAGGGATCATGGAAAAGCGGTATTGTTAATTTCTTTTGAATTAGATGAGATTATGAATGTATCCGATAGAATAGCAGTTATATTTAATGGTAAAATAGTAGATGTAATGGATGCAAAAGAAGCAGATGAGAGAACTCTAGGTTATCTAATGGCTGGAGGAGGTACAATAGATGAAGCAAAATAGATTTATTATGATAGTAATATCCATATTATTCGGATTAATTACAGGGGGGGCTATAGTTTTATTGGTAGCAGGATTTAATCCTTTAGAAGCTTATGGAGTCATGGTAAAGGGTGTTTTTGGAAGCCCTAAATATATATCATGGACTATAATCAGATCTACTCCATTGATTCTAACAGGTATATCGGTAGCTTTTGCATTTAGAACAGGACTATTCAATATAGGGGGGCTGAAGGGCAATTTATAATAGGTAGTTTAGTGGCTACTTTAGTTGGATATTTGTTAAACTTCCTCCAATCATCCACCCAATAGTAGCTCTATTAGCTGGAGCATTGGCAGGTGCCATATGGGCTGGTTTTGCAGGACTATTAAAATCTAAATTTGGGATCAATGAGGTTATTACCACAATTATGTTAAATTGGATCGCATTATACTTCAGTAATTTCATGGTATTTACTAAAGCATTTAAAAGACCTAATAAAGATGCTTCCCATAGAATATTGGAATCAGCTAGTATAAATGTACTGGGGGGGAAATGGAAAACATCAGAAGCGGGGGGGAAGGCCTTTTTAGCAGAACATAAATTTTGGAAGGAGTTTCTAAACCCACCAGTAAACTATGGATTTATAATTGCAATTTTAGCAGCTATACTCATATGGTATATTTTAAAACATACTACATTAGGATACCAACTTAGAGCAGTAGGGTTTAATAAAGATGCTGCAGAATATGGTGGTATAGATGTTAAGAAAACATAGTGGTATCCATGATGATAGCAGGTGCCTTATCAGGATTAGCAGGTGCAACTCAGGTACTTGGAGTTTCAAAGGAAACTGCAATATTAGCCATAATGGAAGGTTATGGATTTGATGGTATAGCTGTGTCTTTAATTGCTGGAAATAATCCATTAGGTTGTATACCTGCGGCGTTATTATTTGGTGGCTTAAAATATGGTGGTAGCAAACTACAACCTACTATAGGAGCGCCTTTTGAAGTAATAAATATTATCATAGGCATTATCATATTCTTTATAGCAATGCCTAAACTAGTTGAAATAATTACTTCCTATAAGGGTAAGAAAGAGGGTGGAAAAGTTGAAAGCACTAAATGATTTAGGAATAATAATAGGAATTAGTCTAATGTATGCAGCACCACTGATGTATACTGCTCTAGGTGGAGTTATATCGGAAAATGCTGGAGTAGTAAATATAGGTCTAGAAGGTATGATGACTATTGGTGCATTTACAGGTGCAACAGTAGCATATTTTACTGGTAACCCTTGGCTAGGCTTTTTAACAGCAGGATTAGCTGGTGGAGCATTGGCAGTATTACATGCTATTGCTTGTGTAACCTTTACTGCAGATCATGTGGTATCAGGTATTGCTATGAACTTTATAGGTCCAGGATTAGCATTATATTTATGTAAGATATTCTTTGACGGAGCGGCTATGACTTTACCTTTAGACCTAGATCATAAGATTCCTAGACCTTTAAATGGACTTTTCCCTACAGATTCTTTTTTTTAAATTCAGTATTTAACCAATATGCAACAGTTTATATTGCATTCTTATTGGTAATTTTAGTTTGGTTTATGTTATACAAAACAAAATTAGGATTGAGACTAAGATCTGTAGGAGAACACCCAAGAGCAGCAGATACTCTAGGAGTAAATGTATATAAGATTAAATATTTTGCGGTTATTCTATCAGGTATATTTGCAGGATTAGGTGGAGCAGCATTAAGTATTGCTGTAGTATCTAACTATCGGGTATCGCTAATATCAGGGCAAGGGTTTATTGCATTGGCAGCTATGATATTTGGTAACTGGAAACCCCCCCATGGAGCCATGTGGGGGGGATGTTTATTATTTGGAGTAGCCCAAGGTTTAGTTGTATATTTAGGTGGTACAAGCTTAAAAGTATCATCCCAATTGTTAGCGATGATACCTTATATTATTACTATAATAGTCCTAATGGTCTTTGTAGGAGAAGCTACAGGACCTGCGGCTAATGGTGTACCTTATGAAAAAGATCGAGATTAACAAAAAAAGTCTTTGGTTCATATTGACCAAAGACTTTTTTTGTTGAAAAATAAATAATTTTGTTTTTGTTTAATATTTTGGTATAATGATATCAATAGGTCCATAGATATCTATTAATATTATCAATAATGGTGGGAGTGAGCCTAATGAAATTAGGATATGATTTAGCCCTTGAACAAACGCAAAAATTGGTAATGACCCCCCCTGAATTAAGACAAGCTATTCAGTTGCTTCAATTTACTAGTCAAGAATTAAATGAGTATCTGGAAAAACAAATAGAAGAAAACCCTCTATTGGAATTGGAAAACACAGCAGAAGACTATGAAAATATAGACGATTTTGCTAATAAAAAGGAAGAAATTGATTGGAAAGAGTATATTGGTAAAGAAGATGATATTAGTTATCGTCCCCCCCAAGTAGATAAAAATGTCAAGGAATATAGTTTCGAGAATTTTATTAGTTATTCACCATCTTTAAGAGATAATTTATTTTTTTCAATTAAATGTTTTAGAAATAAGTCAAGAGGATAAAAAAATTGGGGGGGAGATATTAATAGAGAGTATTGATGAGAATGGATATCTGATGACCTCAGTAGAACAAGTGGCTATGGATTTGAATATAGACTCTGAAAGAATTGAAAACGTTTTATCTCTAATTCAAGGTTTTGAGCCATTAGGAGTTGGAGCAAGAAGCCTAAAAGAGTGTTTGTTAATACAGATTAGAGAAGATGAAAATAGACATCCTGAAGCTGAAAAGGTGGTTGAATATTATTTAGAAGATGTGGCATATAATCGATTATCTAAAATAGCTAAGGAATTAAACATGGATATAGAAGAGGTTCAAAATATATGCGATTATATAAAAACATTGGAGCCAAAACCTGGACGTAGTTTTAACGATGGGATCAGGTAAAATATATTACTCCTGATGCTACCATTGAGTATATTGATGGAGAATATATTATAATATTAAATGATGTTACAGGACCTAGACTCAATATAAACAACTTTTATAAAGAATTGATGCGAAAAGGAAAAGATGAAAAAGCTACAGAATATTTAACTGAAAAATTAAACTCTGCTATGTGGATTATAAAAAGCATAGAACAAAGAAGGATGACCATATACAAGGTAGTAGAATCCATATTAAAATTTCAGAAGGATTTTTTTGAAATTGGAGAAAGGGGGGGTCTTAAACCTTTAACATTAAATGAAGTTGCTGAAGATATACAAATGCATGAGTCAACGGTAAGTAGGGCTACTAATGGTAAATATGTTCAAACTCCGAGAGGATTATATGAACTAAAATTTTTCTTTTCTAGTGGCTTAACTACTAGTGGTGGTGAAATGTCTTCTACTAGTATTAAATCTATGATTAAAGATTTAATAGAACAGGAAAATCCTAAAAAGCCCTATAGTGACCAAAAAAATATCCGATATACTAAAAGCAAAGGGAATTAATATTTCTAGAAGAACTGTTGCAAAATATAGAGATGAATTAGAAATACCTTCTTCCACTGCAAGAAGAAGATATTAGCTTTTGTTTAATATGAAAATGTTTGATTCTAGGGTTGGCAGGATGACCAACTCTAGTTTTATGTTATATTATTTTTATAATATTGTTGAAAATAAAGTTCATATAGTTTATAATAAAAATTGAGGACGAAATATCCCTTAATTTTTTTGCAGGAAGTGGGACAAATTTTATACAGGAGGGACAGAGAATGTCCCCCCCAGCTGTTTAAAATTGAGTATTTTCCATATACTATTTGATGATAACTTTACAAAAAAAAGGTGGGGGGGCAATATGGATTTAATTGAATTGGAAAAGAAAATAGTCCCTGAAGTATTTGATACAATTGAATTAAGATATAATATTTTAAGGACAATATATTATAAGCAACCTATTGGAAGAAGAGGATTGGCTTATGAATTGAATATAGGAGAGAGAACTATTAGAACAGAAGTAAATATTCTTAAAGAATATGGATTATTGAATATAGAAAGTATGGGTATGTATGTAACAGAAGAAGGCAAAAAGATAATTAAAGAATTAGGAAAGGTAATGCATAAAATAAAGGGAATTTCTGATTTAGAAAATGATTTAGAGGAATTATTAAAAGTAAAAAAAGTATTAATAGTTCCAGGAAATTCTGATATTAATAGTTTAGTATTGAAGGACATGGGCAAGACTACTTCTATATACCTAAAAAAAAGCTAATAAATGAAAATTGTATAATTGGAGTAACTGGCGGTACCACTATGGCTCATGTAGCTGATGAGATGCCAGAAGGGAAAGTAGGAGATAATGTAATGATTACCCCTGCACGGGGGAGGTTTAGGTAGAGATGTAGAGACTCAATCAAATAGCATAGCAGCTAAGCTTGCTAAAAAAAACTAGAGGCTAATTATAGACTGTTACACATACCAGATAATATTGATAAAGTAACATTAGATGCAATACTTAACATTCCTGATATAAAAGAAGTAATGGAATTGATAGATAATATGAATATATTAGTATTTGGCATTGGAAGAGCAGATATAATGGCGGAAAGAAGAAGTCTTCCTAGAGAGATAATTAAGGATATAATCCATAGAGGAGCTGTTGCTGAAGCATTTGGGCATTATTTTGATATAGAGGGAAAGGAAATATGGGAATCTCAAACAGTGGTATATCCCTTGATACTTTTCAAAGAATTGATAATGTCATTGGAGTTGCAGGAGGTGAAGGAAAAGCAGAAGCTATAATAGCTATAACATCACTAAGGGAAAACATGACTATTATAACTGATGAAGGTGCTGCAAAAAAAATGATAAAGATAGCTAAAAAAAGCTACTAAGTAGCTTTAATATAAAAATTATTTTAATAAGGAGGAATACTTATGACAATGAAAGTTGGCTTAAGTGGATTTGGAAGAATAGGAAGAGATGTTTTACGAATCTATTTTGAAAATGAAGTAGATGATTTTGAAATAGTAGCATTAAATGCATCAGGAGATTTAAATACTTTGGCTCATCTATTTAAATATGATTCCCTATATGGGAAATTTAATGGGACTGTTGAAGTAGTAGAAGACGGATTTGTGATTAACGGGAAAAAGATAAAAGAGTAGATCATAGGAACCCTGCTGAAATTCCATGGGGGGGAGATTTAGGTGTTGATTTGGTTATTGACTCTACAGGAGCTTTTAGAGATAGGGAAGGATTGTCAAAACATATAGAAGCAGGTGCTAAAAAGGTCATTTTAACTGCACCAGCCAAAAATGAAGATATTACTATTGTAATGGGAGTTAACGAAGATAAATACGATCCAGAGAAACATAATATTATTTCAAATGCATCTTGTACAACTAACTGCCTTGCTCCAGTAGCAAAGGTAATATTGGATAACTTTGGAATTAAAAAAAGGTCTTATGACCACTGTTCATGCTTATACCAATGATCAGCAAATATTAGATAAAAGACATAAAGATTTAAGAAGAGCAAGAGCAGCAGCTGAATCTATTATTCCAACTACTACAGGAGCAGCTAAAGCAGTAGCTTTAGTTATACCAGAATTAAAAGGGAAATTAAATGGATTTGCAATGAGAGTTCCTACACCAACAGTTTCAGTAGTAGACGTGGTATTTGAAGTAGAAAAAAATTGCAACAGCTGAAGAAGTAAACAAAGCATTAAAGGAAGCTAGTGAAGGCCCAATGAAGGTATATTAGGATATTCAGATGAGCCTCTAGTATCCATAGACTATAGAGGAGATTCCCGTTCATCTATTGTAGATGGATTATCCACTATGGCAATAGACAATATGGTAAAAGTAGTTTCTTGGTATGATAATGAATGGGGGATATTCTGAAAGAGTAGTTGATTTAGCTGCTATGGTAGCAAATAAATAATTTAAAATAGGGGCGACCTTTGGTCGCCCAAAAAGACTTTAAAGATAAATATAGATAATTTTGAATTATAAAACAGTCTGAGAGGTGATGTAAATGCTAAACAAGATGACATTGGAAGATTTAGAAGTAAAAGGTAAAAGAGTATTGGTTAGATGTGATTTTAATGTTCCTATGGATGATGAAGGTAATATTACCGACGATAGAAGAATAGTTAGCTCTTTACCTACAATTGAGTATTTAATAGAAAATGGTGCAAAGGTAATATTGATGTCCCATTTAGGAAGGCCAAAAGGAGAAGCAAATCCTAAATATAGTTTAGCACCAGTAGCAAGAAGATTGTCAGAGTTGTTAAATAAAGAGGTAATATTTGCTAAAGATGATAGGGTAGTTAGTGATGATGTTAAAGTAATAGTTTCCAAGATGAACGAAGGAGATGTAGTTCTTCTAGAAAATACTAGATTTAGAAAAGAAGAAGAAAAAAATGATGATAATTTTGCAAAGGAATTAGCTTCTTTAGGAGATTTATATGTAAATGATGCTTTTGGTACATCTCATAGGGCACATGCTTCTAATGTTGGAGTTTCTAAGTGGCTACCATCAGCAGTAGGCTATTTAGTAGAAAAAGAGATATCTACTATGGGTAAAGCCTTAGAAAACCCAGAGAAGCCCTTTGTGGCAATACTAGGGGGGTGCTAAGGTATCGGATAAAATTGGAGTTATACAAAATTTACTTAACAAAGTGGATACCATATTGATTGGTGGAGGTATGGCCTATACTTTTTTTAAAAGCACAGGGTTATGAGATTGGAACATCCATATTAGAGGAAGATAAAGTAGATTTAGCAAATCAACTTTTAAAAGAAGCAGAAGAAAAGAAAGTGAAATTATTATTACCTGTAGATATTGTAGTAGCTAAGGAGTTTAAAAACGATACAGAGTTTAAAACCGTTAAGATAGATAGTATTCCAAAAGATATGATGGGAATGGATATTGGAGAAGAAACTATAAAACTATTTTCAGATGAGATAAGAAAAGCAAAAACCATAGTTTGGAATGGACCAATGGGAGTATTTGAGATGGAAAATTTCAAAAAAAGGTACCGAATCTATAGCTAAAGCTATGGCAGAATCTGATGCTATAACCATAGTTGGAGGAGGAGACAGTGCTTCTGCAGTAGAAAAGGCAGGATTTGGAGAAAAAAATCACCCATATATCTACAGGAGGAGGAGCCTCTTTAGAATTTTTAGAAGGAAAGGAATTACCAGGGATTGCAGCTATTAGCGATAAATAAAGGAGGATATTTATGCGTAAGCCAATAATTGCAGGGAATTGGAAGATGAATAACACCTTATCCCAATCCCTTGAATTGATAGAAGATATAAAAAAAACATACTTTAAATGACAATGTAGAAGTTGTTGTATGTGTGCCTTTTACAAACTTAAATGATGTAAAAAAAGCTTTAGAAGGAACTAAAATAAAATTAGGTGCTCAAAATATGCATTGGGAAGATAGTGGAGCTTACACTGGTGAAGTGTCCCCTTTGATGTTAAAGGAAATAGGAGTAGATTATTGTATAATTGGCCATTCAGAGAGAAGACAATATTTTAATGAAACTGATGAAACTGTAAATAAAAAAAATTAAATCTGCATTAAAACATGATATTAGACCTATAGTATGTGTTGGAGAAACCTTAGAGGAAAGGGAAAATCTATAGAAAAAGAAATAGTAAAGAATCAAGTATTAAAGGCTTTTGAGGATGTAAATGGAGAACATATAAAGGATATAGTAATAGCATATGAGCCTATATGGCTATAGGCACAGGGAAAACCGCATCTAGCGATGATGCTAATGAAATGTGTGGATTTATTAGGGAGATAATCGGCAGTAAATATGGTAAAGAAGCAAAGAATAGTATAAGGATCCAATATGGAGGAAGTGTAAAACCAAACACTATAAAGGATTTGATGAATAAGGATGAAATAGATGGAGCATTAGTTGGAGGAGCAAGCCTTAATGCTTCTGACTTTGTGAAGTTAATAAACTATTAGATGGAGGATATAGATATGACCAAACCAGTAATGTTGATAATATTAGATGGCTGGGGAATAGGAAAAGAATATGAAGGGAATGCTATATATCTAGCAAATACTCCAAATTATGATAGGCTTATAATGGATTATCCTAATACAAAACTAGAAGCCAGTGGTTTGGCAGTAGGTTTACCAGAAGGACAGATGGGGGGGAATTCAGAAGTAGGTCATTTAAATATAGGTTCAGGAAGAATAGTATATCAGGAGTTGACTAATATAAGTAAGTCCATAAAAGAAGGAAATTTTTTTCAATAAAGAAGAATTTTTACAAGCTATAGAAAATGCAAAGAAGAACGATTCCAAACTTCACATAATGGGTTTAGTATCTGATGGTGGGGGTCCACTCCCATAACACCCATCTATATGGCCTTTTGGAATTATGTAAAAGGCATGGATTAGAGGAAGTATATATTCATGCCTTTTTAGATGGAAGGGATGTTCCTCCTACTATTGGCAAACAGCATCTACAAGAATTAGAAGATAAAATAGATGAAATTGGAGTAGGACATATTGCAACGGTATCAGGTAGATATTATGCCATGGATAGAGATAATAGATGGGAAAGAACTAAACTTGCTTATGATGCTATGGTTTTAGGTAGGGGAAGATGGATTCATCTCCAGTAGAAGCAGTACAAAAATCTTATGATGAAGGTATAAATGACGAATTTGTAGTACCGATTGTTATTACGAAGAACAATAAACCTATAGCCACCATAGACAGTGGAGATTCCATAATATTTTTTTAATTTTAGACCTGATAGGGCTAGACAGATAACTAGAGCTATAGTAGATGAAGAATTTAATGGTTTTGAAAGGGAAAAGAAAGTGGACACTTTCTTTGTCACCATGACAGAATATGATAAAACTATTGAAAACGTCCATGTGGCTTTTAAACCTGAAAAACCGAAAAATACTTTAGGAGAATATATAAGCAGTTTAGGCCTTAATCAATTAAGAATTGCAGAGACTGAAAAATATGCCCATGTAACGTTTTTCTTCAATGGCGGAAGAGAAGAACCCTATGAAAATGAGGATCGGGTATTAATTCCTTCCCCTAAAGTGGCTACTTATGATTTGAAGCCAGAGATGAGTGCTATTGAGGTAAAAGATGAAGTTTTAAATAGATTAAACATGGATAAATATCACCTAATAGTATTGAACTTTGCTAATCCAGATATGGTAGGGCATACTGGTGTAGTTGAAGCAGCTATAAAAGCTGTTGAAACAGTAGATGCATGTCTGGGAGAGATAATAGATTTGCTTATAAAAAAAGAGGGCAAGGCTTTAATAACAGCAGATCATGGCAATGCAGAGATGTTAATAGATGAAAGAGATGGTAGCACTATAACTTCCCATACTACAAATAAAGTACCCCCCTTATAATGGTAGGAGAAGATGGAAAACTTAAAGAAGGTATATTAGCGGATCTAGCACCTACTTTATTGGATATGATGGGATTAGAAAAGCCTAAGGAAATGACTGGTGAAAGTTTAATAATTAGAAAATAATTATATCCAATGTATTTGTGGGACAGGGAGAACTGTCCCTGCTTTCCCATTTGAAATGTAAACAGAATAAAGAGGAGGAGTAAACATGAGCTTAATAACATATATATATGCAAGAGAAGTATTAGATTCTAGAGGTAATCCAACGGTAGAGGTAGAAGTTTGGACAGAGTTAGGTGCCCATGGTAGAGCACTGGTACCATCAGGAGCAAGTACTGGAGCTTTTGAAGCTGTTGAGCTAAGAGATGGAGACAAAGAAAGATATCTAGGCAAAGGCGTTATGAATGCTGTAGATAATGTTAATGATATAATTGCAGAAGAAATCATTGGTATGAATGTATATAATCAAGTAGGTATAGACATGACTCTTATAGAATTAGATGGAACGGACAACAAGGGAAAACTTGGAGCCAATGCTATCCTTGGTGTATCCTTAGCAGTAGCAAGGGCAGCAGCTGATGAATTGGGAATGCCTTTATTTAACTATATTGGCGGAGTAAATGCTAAGGTATTACCTGTTCCTATGATGAATATCCTTAATGGTGGAGAACATGCAGACAACAATGTAGATATTCAAGAGTTTATGGTAATGCCTGTAGGAGCTCTTAATTTTAAAGAAGCATTAAGAATGGGTGCAGAGATATTTCATAGTTTAAAATCTGTATTAAAATCTAAAGGTTTAAACACCGCTGTTGGAGATGAAGGAGGTTTTGCACCAAATCTATCTAGTAATGAAGAAGCACTAAAAACTATTGTTGAAGCTATAGAAAAAGCCGGATATAAGCCAGGAGAAGATGTATATTTAGCTTTGGATGTAGCAGCTACGGAAATGTATGATGAAAAGAAAAAAGTATATAGATTAGAAGGAGAAACAGAGAATTAACAGTAGATGAGATGATAGATTATTATGTAGATTTAGTTAAAAAATATCCAATTATATCTATAGAAGATGGGTTAGCAGAAGAAGATTGGGATGGATGGAAGAAACTAACAGAAAAATTAGGAAAAGAAATTCAACTAGTAGGAGATGACCTATTTGTCACCAATACTAAACGTTTAGAAAAGGGGATTGAATTAGGTGTATCTAACTCGGTATTGGTGAAATTGAATCAAATAGGAACACTAACTGAAACTTTAAATACCATCGAGATGGCAAAGTACATGGCTATACAGCAGTAGTATCTCATAGATCTGGAGAAACAGAAGATACTACTATAGCAGATTTAGTAGTAGCAACAAATGCAGGTCAGATAAAAACAGGAGCTCCTTCTAGAACCGATAGGGTAGCCAAATATAATCAACTTCTAAGAATTGAAGATTACCTAGGGGGGGCACTAGTGAATACAGTGGGAAAAAGGCATTTTATAATATAAAGAAATAGCAGGGATTGCCTTGCTATTTCTTTATTAATCTTTACTAGCATTATAGCTATTGATTTTATAATATCTCTATGATAAAATAATCATGTTTATGGTATGATATAATAAATTATCCCATTCCAATACAGGAGGTGTAAATATGACTATCTTTTTTTTCAGTTTTAATTCTTATATCTAGTATTTTATTAATTGTAACAGTATTATTTCAGGAGAGTAAATCAGAAGGTTTAGGAGCAGTATATGGTGGCGCAGAAAAATTATGGGGGGGTAAATCGGGAGCAAGAACTATGGAAGCAACCCTTAAGAAAATAACTACAATTTCTGCAATTGTGTTTATGATATCTGCAATAGTACTTGCAGCAATTCAATAAGAAGGAGGAGGTATGTTAATATGAGTTTTGCGTTAATATCAGCACCAATAGTGGGCATAATTGCTTTGCTATTTGCTTTTTATAAAGCCAGCTCTATTGATAAAGTAAGTCCTGGCAATGATAGAATGAAGGAAATAGCGTCTTTCATTGAGGAAGGGGCTATGGCATTTCTAGAGCGTGAATATAGAGCTTTATCTATATTTGTTATTGCTCTATTTATTGTATTAGCAATAGCAATTAATTGGCAGACAGGGGGGGTATCTTTTCTATTAGGAGCCATATTCTCTATATTTGCGGGTTATTTTGGTATGAAAGTAGCAACAAAAGCCAATGTAAGAACGGCCAATGCTGCTATGGAAAAAGGTATGAATAAAGCATTAAATGTAGCTTTTTCAGGTGGAGCAGTAATGGGAATGAGTGTTGTTGGATTAGGTATAATAGGTGTATCCTTATTATACATACTATTTCAAGAACCATCTATTATTACAGGTTTTGGTTTAGGAGCTTCATCTATTGCATTATTTGCTAGAGTTGGTGGAGGTATATATACTAAGGCAGCTGATGTGGGGGGGCGGACTTAGTAGGAAAAGTAGAAGCAGGAATTCCTGAAGATGACCCAAGAAATCCTGCTGTAATAGCTGATAATGTGGGAGACAATGTGGGAGACGTAGCAGGTATGGGAGCAGATTTGTTTGAATCCTATGTAGGTGCTATAATATCTGCAATTACATTAGGATTAGTTGCCTATGGGGGGGATGCAGGAGTAAAATTTGCTTTAGCTTTGTCTTCAGTAGGAATACTAGCATCTATAATAGGAGTATATTTTGTAAGAGGGGGGGATAAGGATCCTCAGAAAGCATTAAATACTGGGACCTTAGTTTCAGCAGTTATAACTGTAGTATTTGCATTTATATTAAGCAGAAGTATTTTAGATTCAAATAAACCATTTATAGCTATTTTAGCTGGTTTAGTAGTAGGTCTTATAATTGCAAGAATTACTGAATATTATACATCAGCTGATTATGGGCCAGTAAAGAGAATCGCAAGTGAATCAGAAACTGGAGCTAGTACCAATATAATTGGAGGTTTATCTGTAGGCATGATGTCTACAGGGGGGGGACCAATTATAGTAATAGCCATTGGTATATTAATTGCTTTTTACGTATCTGGAGGATTAACAGATCCAGCATCTGGTTTATACGGTATAGCATTAGCAGCAGTTGGTATGCTTTCAACAGCAGGCATGACTATTGCAGTGGATGCTTATGGACCAATTGCAGATAATGCTGGTGGAATTGCAGAAATGTGTGATTTGCCAGAAGAAGTAAGGGATATTACAGATAAATTAGATTCCGTTGGAAATACAACAGCAGCAGTGGGTAAGGGCTTTGCAATAGGCTCTGCAGCATTAACAGCTTTGGCGCTATTTGCATCTTATACTCAAGCAGTCCAATTAAGTGGGATAAATTTAACAGAACCAGCAGTAATTGCAGGGTTGTTTATAGGTGGAATGTTACCCTTCTTATTTTCTGCTATGACTATGGAAGCAGTTGGAAAAGCTGCTTTTAGCATGATAGAAGAAGTAAGGAGACAATTTAAAGAAATTCCAGGAATAATGGAAGGTAAAGCAATACCAGAATATAGTACTTGTGTTGACATAAGTACTAAAGCAGCATTGAGAGAAATGGTGGTACCAGGCGTATTAGCCGTAGTTGTACCTATAATTGTTGGTTTGTTATTAGGAGCAGAAGCTTTAGGAGGACTTATAGCTGGAGCATTAATTACAGGTGTACTTATGGCTATATTTATGGCTAACTCTGGGGGGGAGCTTGGGATAATGCTAAGAAATATATAGAAGAAGGGAATCACGGTGGAAAGGGTAGTGAAGCTCATAAGGCAGCAGTAGTAGGAGATACAGTAGGAGATCCTTTTAAGGATACTTCAGGGCCATCTTTAAACATATTAATAAAGTTGATGACCATTGTATCTTTAGTATTTGCTGAGCTGTTTTTAAATTATGGCGGAGTACTATTCAACTTATTTAAATAATATAAAAACCCCTCCTAATGGAGGGGTTTTATATGGTATAATTTATAATTAGATATTGTTATTTAAACTGAAATTTTAGATTTGTTATATTACTATAGGGCTAGTTAATAATATTATAGTATAATAAGTATTAAATCTATCTATTTAAAAATCAAAGGAAGGTAAAGTATATGAAAGTAACTATTGAAGATATCCAATTAAACTATATATGCAAAGGGGGGGAAGGAAAAAAATGTATTGATTCTTCATGGATGGGGGAGCCAATATAGATACAGTTATTCCTATAGTAAATATTTTGAAATCTCACTTTAAAGTATATGCTTTGGATTTGCCAGGATTTGGTAGTAGTGCTGAACCAAAGGAGGTATATGGTTCTAAGGATTATGCAAAAATCGTAAAAAGATTTATAGATTATATGGAAATGGAAAAGGTAATATTAATAGGACATTCCTTTGGAGGAAAAGTTTCCATATGGCTTGGGAGTTTATATCCTGAAATAGTAGATAAAATAGTACTTATTGACAGTGCAGGGCTAATTCCAAAGAGAGGATTAAAGTATTATGTAAAAGTATATGGTTTTAAACTATTAAAAGCTATATATAAAGGAGTTTTTTTTCTGGGTAGATGACAAAAAGAAAATGGGAAAGTTTTATAATAGATTTGGTTCAACAGATTATAAGGATGCTCAAGGGATAATGAGAAAGATACTAGTAAAAGTTGTAAATGAAGATTTAAGACCTTTACTTAAAGATATAAAAGCACCTACGCTGTTGATTTGGGGAGACAAGGATACAGCTACCCCCCCATTGTATATGGGTAAAATTATGGAAGAGGAGATACCTGATAGTGGACTAGTTATATTAGAAGGGGGGGCAGGACATTATTCATACTTAGATGATTATAATAGATTCGCTATAATATTAAAGGCATTCTTGTTGCCAAACCACCAATAGATAAATAAATATAATATAGGGATTTGTGTGGAGGTGAAGTTGTTGAATAAATTTATAATTATTTTGTTGGTTGTTTTATGGATATATTTAATAATTAATAGATCTAAATTTTTCTTACATATGATGCAATTAGAGGGATATGAAAATAATAATTATAGAAAATGGATATTAGAAAGTGACAAAGCCTATAGTATTAGATTAAAAAAAATCTATAAAACATCTTTTATCATTATGATAATTTATTTAATATTAGTTTTATTGACCAACAAAGGAGTACAGTTTAGGATATTTATATTACATACTTTCTATATAATCTGGGCATTATACATGTTTTCAACAAAGATAACCCATGAAGGAGCAAAAAAAACCTTTGGTATTTACCAGAAGAGCTACAAGGCTTTATATAACCAATTTAATATTAAATATAGTTTTATTATTAATTATATTTACATTATATATTAAAAATACAGACAACAGGATATTATTTTCTCCAATAATACTATTCATAGGCTCTATATTATATTATTTTCAATCGGAGACCATATATTTATCCAATATATTAGTTAAACCAATTGAAGATACCATTAATAGACGGTATTTTGAACAAGCACAGGAAAAGATAGCTTCCATGAAGGATTTACATGTGATAGGTATTACTGGAAGCTTTGGAAAGACTAGTACAAAATTTATAGTTGGAACTATACTAAAACAAAAATATAGGGTACTTAATACTCCAGAAAGTTATAATACCCCTATGGGTTTAAGCAAGGTAATAAACGATAAATTAACGGATGAACATCAGGTATTTATTGCTGAAATGGGTGCTAGAAACATAGGAGATATTAAAGAACTAGCTGAATTAACTAAGCCTAAAATAGGAGTTATTACTTCTATTGGACCTGCACATTTAGAAACTTTCAAAAATATAGACAATATAATGAAAACCAAATATGAACTAATAGAAGAATTGCCTACTGATGGAATAGCCATATTTAATTATGATAATGAATACGTGAAAAAAATTAGCTGATAAAACTTTTAAGGAAAAAAATATTATACGGTATAGAAAATACTGAAGAATTAGATATATATGCAGAAGATGTAGAAGTATCAGAACTAGGATCTACCTTTACTATAAAGGACAATAATGGAAATAGCATAAGATGTACTACCAAATTATTGGGGGGGAAACACAATATTTATAATATATTAGCAGGGGTTAGTGTAGCTGTAGCTATGGGGCTTAACTTTGAAGAAATTAAACAAGGCATACAAAAAATAGAACCTATTCCTCATAGATTAAATATAATAAATCCAGGAACTGGTATAATAATAATTGACGATGCGTTTAATTCCAATCCTATTGGTGCAAAAGCAGCCTTAGAGGTATTAAACCAATTTAAAGATGGTCGCAAGATTATAGTAACTCCAGGTATGATAGAATTAGGTGAAAAAGAAGAAGAGGCTAATAGAGAATTTGGAACCAATATTGGCAAAGTGTGTGATTATGTTATCTTAGTAGGGAAGAAACGTACTATTCCTATATATGAAGGGTTGAGGGATGGGGGGGGCTATAGCGAAAACAATATATTTATTGTAGAGGATTTAGATGAAGCCACAGAAGTTATTAAAACAATTGCAAGGCCTAAGGATGTAATATTATTTGAAAATGATTTACCAGATAATTATGACGAATAAAGAGGGAGGTAATTTGATGAGAAAACGAGTAGCAGTTATATTTGGGGGGGCGTAGTGTAGAACATGAAGTTTCTGTAATTACTGGGATTCAAGTAATGGAAAATATGGATAGGGATAAATATGATATAATTCCAATCTATATTGATAAAGATGGCAAATGGTTTACAGGAAATAGTTTAATGGAGTTTGAAAACTTTAAAGAAAGTAATTTAGATGACTTACAAGAAGTAATATTATCTCCAAAGACTAATGATTATAATTTATACAGCCATCCAGAAAATATTGGATTATTTAAAAAAAGGTAATGGATAAAATAGATATAATATTTCCTACTATCCATGGAACCAATGGAGAAGATGGCACTATTCAGGGATTATTTGAACTGATGAATATACCTTATGTAGGATGTGGGGGGGTATTAGCCTCATCAGTAGGAATGGACAAAATAATTATGAAGGATGTATTTAAGGCTAATGGTCTCCCTATAGTAGATTATATATGGTTTTATAGGAGAGAATGGTTAGAAGAGCAAGAAGAAACTATAAAAACCATTGAAGAAGGCTTAGGTTATCCTGTGTTTGTAAAACCAGCTAATTTAGGTTCTAGCATTGGTATATCTAAAGCAAAAGATAGAGAGGGACTTATTCAAGCAATGGAAATAGCTATAAGATATGATAGAAAAATAATAGTAGAGGAAGCTGTAGAAAATCCAAGGGAGATAAACTGTGCAGCAATGGGTTATGATGATAAGGTTATAACTTCATTATGTGAAGAGCCTTTAGGTTGGGAAGAGGTATTAACCTTTGAAGACAAGTATATAAATAGCAATATAAAAGGAATAGGTAAAGAAGGGAGCAGGAGAATTATACCTGCAGATATTGAAGATAATATAAGGGAAAAAAATAGAAGAAGCTGCTAGGAAAGCATTCATAGCTATTGATGGGAGAGGAAATGCTAGGATAGATTTTTTTATTAGATAAAGATAAAAATATATATGTAAATGAAATCAACACATTACCTGGTTCTATTGCATTTTATTTATGGGAAGGGAGAGAATATTCTTTTAAAGAACTAATAGATAATATGATAGATATAGCAATAAAGGCACATGAAGAGAAGAACAAAAATATGTATCAATATAATGCAGATTTATTTAATAAAGTGCATTTAGGTGATAGCAAAGTAGGAAAGATGTAAGATATAATATTATATATTATATCTATAAAAACAAATGAGAAATATGTGATATAATTGGGTAAACTAGTGTTGATAATCCTAAATGATATTCACATAAGGGGAGGAAATTGATGAGTTTGAGAGAAAATATAGTGGAGTTTATGAGAAAAAAAGGTTTATAAGCCTATGTTAAAAGAAGAATTGGCCATTCAATTTGGATTAGAAGGGAAAGAAATAGAAGTATTTTATAATATATTAAAGGATATGGAAAAAGAAGGTATAATTATAAAAACTAGAAACGAAAGATATGGTTTAGTAGAAAAATGAATTTAATAGTAGGGAAAATTGAAGGAAATGAAAAAGGATTTGGTTTTTTTTAATTCCTGATGATAAAACAAAAGAAGATGTATTTATACCAGCAGAGGATATGAATGGGGGGGCTCTACATGGGGGGGATAGGGTAATTGTAAGAATTACTAGTAAGGGACTATCTGGAAAGAAAGAAGAAGGAGAAGTAATTAGAATACTTGAAAGAGCCAATGATACCATAGTGGGAACTTTTGAAAGTAGCAATAATTTTGGGTTTGTAATACCCGATGATAGCCGAATTGCTTATGATGTGTTTATATCCAAATCGAATTTTAATGGAGCTAAAACCAATCAGAAAGTAGTAGTTGAAATAACTAGATGGCCTGAAAAAAAGGAGAAATCCTGAAGGAAAAATAGTGGAAATATTAGGCTATGTAGGGGGGGAAAAAGGTACAGATATATTATCTATAATTAAACAATTTAAATTGTCAGAGGATTTTCCAGCCAAAGTATTAAATCAAGCAAGTTCCATTGAACAAACAGTATCTCAAGAGGAAATTGAAAAGAGAGTAGATCTTAGGAATTTGAATATTTTTACTATAGATGGAGCTGATGCTAAGGATTTAGATGATGCAGTATCTATAGAAAAGTTATCCAATGGAAATTATAAACTAGGAGTTCATATAGCTGACGTATCCCATTATGTTAAGGAAAAAAAAGTCCTATAGATAAGGAAGCCTATAAAAGAGGAAATAGTGTATATTTAGTAGATCGGGTTATACCTATGCTTCCAAAGGAATTATCCAATGGGATATGTAGTTTGAATCCAAATGAAGACAGATTGACTTTATCTGTCTTCATGGAAATAGATAAAAATGGAAGTGTTGTAGACTATAAAATAGTAGAAGGAGTTATAAGGAGCAAAGCACGACTGGTTTATGATGATGTTTCGGATTTTTTTTAGAAAGAGATGATAAAGAGGTTCTAAAAAAAATCTAGAAGGAGTTACAGAAGATTTAAAAATAATGGAGGAGTTATCTCATATACTTTATGAAAAAAAGGCAAAAAAAAGAGGTTGCATAGATTTTGATTTTCCAGAAGCAAGGATAATACTAGATGAAGACGGTATACCAATAGACGTAGTAAAGGAAGATAGAAGAATAGCTGACAAGATGATAGAAGAATTTATGCTAGTTTGTAATGAAACTATTGCTGAACATTTTTACTGGGCAGATATTCCATTTTTATATAGAATTCATGAAGAACCAGATATGGAAAAGATAGAAGAGTTTAATAAATTTATCCATAATTTTGGATATTCTATTAAAGGAATCCAAGATATTCATCCAAAGGAATTACAACTTTTGACCAAAGAAGTTAAGGGTAAAAAAAGAGGAGACTTTGATTAATACACTTCTTTTAAGATCATTAAAAAAAAGCTAAATATAGCAGTGAAAAGGATATACACTTTGGATTAGCAGCTGAATATTACTGTCATTTTACTGCACCTATTAGAAGATATCCAGATTTGCAGATTCATAGGATTATTAAGAACTATATAAACGGAAAGCTTAGTTCTAATGAGCAAGATCGATTACATGTTTTATTGCCAAAAGTAGCAGATCATACATCTACAACAGAAAGAACAGCAGAGGAAGCAGAAAGAGAAGTAGAAGATCTAAAGAAGGCTGAATATATGTCTACTAGAATTGGTAATGTATACGAAGGTATAATATCTTCTTTAACTCACTTTGGAATGTATGTTCAATTAGACAATACTATAGAAGGACTAGTCCATTTTAGCAATATGATAGATGATTATTATTATTTTGATGAAGACAAATATTATATAATAGGAGAGCATACAAACAAGGTTTATAGATTAGGGGGGGATACGGTGAAAATAATTGTAATAAATACAGATTTGGTGAAAAGAACTATAGATTTTATGTTAGTACAAGAGGATGAATAACATATCTTGACATTCAATGGAAACCTTGATAAACTCATATTTAAATTAAAAGTAGTGTGGTGATTTTATGGAAAGTGAAAATGTAAAAATTGTAGCTAGAAATAGAAAAGCAAGACATGAATATTTTATTGAAGAAACTATAGAAGCAGGTATTGTGTTAAAGGGAACAGAAGTAAAGTCAGTAAGGGAAGGCAGAGTAAATATAAAGGAAAGCTATGGGGGGGTAGTAGAAAATGGAGAAGTGTTTATATATAGTATGCATATAAGTCCTTATGAACAAGGGAATATCTATAATACAGATCCTCTCAGAAAGAAGAAACTTTTACTTCATAAGAGAGAAATAAGGAAGTTAGAATCTGCAGTTATGCAGAAAGGATATACATTGGTACCTTTAAGTGTATATATTAATGAAGATGGATTAGTTAAAGTAGAATTAGCTATAGCAAAGGGCAAGAAATTATATGACAAGAGGGAATCTATAGCAAAAAGAGATGCAGAGAGGAGAATGCAGCAGCATTTATCAGAAAAATTTAAATATAATTCATAATTCTTCATATCCAATTTTATGATTACGCTTAAAGCAGAGTTTCCCAATTTTTTTATGGACATATAAAGTTGGGAAACTTTAGTTGCTATACTGGTTGACATAACATCATTATTTTGTTATAATAGATGATGGGTCAAAATAAGATATAATTAAATATGGGGGCGAAATGGTTTCGACGGGAATATTGAAGCAGGAGTAGCGGGTCGTTGCCGCCAACTCAACGTAAAAAAAAGTGGCATTAAGAATAAACGCAAACGAAGATTACGCATTTGCTGCTTAATTAAAGTAGCACGTCTTACTCAAGATTCCCACGTCTTGGGATAGGGCGCCAACATTAGTGGGGAACCGAGCCTTACAAAGCTTTGAGTAAGGAACGGAACTTTATGAAGCTACCAAGGTTAGAATCCTGTCAGTAGGAGTCTAGCTGAGGGAATGTTAAAATACTGACTGCACTCGGAGAAGCTCCTGTGGATATATTTTCGGACGTGGGTTCGATTCCCA
>JMBV01000147.1_pt1 | contig 27107 bp, 51 predicted proteins | sample 616531 | NCBI WGS metagenome assembly JMBV01 (sample SAMN02727904, study PRJNA239997) | anaerobic digester metagenome | biome: anaerobic digester; isolation source: mesophilic anaerobic digester inoculated with municipal waste water sludge... | place: Germany: Bielefeld University, CeBiTec ...
TTACTGCCCTAGTTAATTCGAAAATTTCCATATCTTCTCTTACTTCTTTGATTAAACTATTGTATTTAGAAAGTATCCATCTATCTATTTCTTCTCTCTCTTCGTATTCTATATTAAATTGCCTTGGATCCACATTATCTGTATTGGCATATAAAGAGAAAAAGTTGTAGATATTTCTAATACTTCTAAAGAATTTACTCTCTACTTCCCTTAGTCCATCTTCGTCAAATCTAGTTGGTGTCCATGGTGGAGATACATAGATTAAATACCATCTTAGGACATCTGCACCATATTCATCAAATAATTCAAATGGGTCTACTGTATTCCCTCTAGATTTAGACATTTTCTTTCCTTCTTTGTCCAATACTAAATCATTTACCAATACATTTTTATAGGGAGATTTCCCTGTAACAAATGTAGATATAGCAATTAGTGAATAGAACCATCCTCTAGTTTGATCTATTCCTTCACAGATAAAATCTGCTGGAAATAGTCTATGGAAATTCTCTGCATTTTCGAAAGGATAATGATGCTGTGCAAAGGGCATAGCTCCACTGTCAAACCAAACATCTACTACATCTGCTTCTCTATTCATAATTCCACTACATTTTTCACATTTGAAATGGACATTATCTACATAAGGTCTGTGAAGTTCAATGTTTTCATCTATATCTTCTATGGATTTCTCTACTAATTCCTTTATAGAACCTACAGATGTAGTATGATTACAATCTTCACATCTCCATACTGGGAAGGGTGTGCCCCAATATCTACTTCTTGAAATAGCCCAGTCATTTAAGTTTTCTAGCCAATTGCCAAATCTTTTTTTCTCCTACATAATCTGGATACCAATTAACACTGTTGTTATTTTCTATTAGCTGCTCCTTTAATTTAGTCATTTCAATATACCAGCTAGGTTTTGCATAATATAGTAGCGGAGTATCGCATCTCCAACAATGGGGGATAATTGTGTTCTACTCTTTGTTTTTTTATAGAGTTTCCCATTTTCCCTTAACCACTGAATAATTTCTGGATCTGCATCCATTACAAATTGACCTTTCCAAATAGTATCTGTGAATTTCCCTTCATCATCTACTGGCTGCAATACTGGTAAATTGTATTTTACTCCTGTATTATAATCGTCTTCCCCAAAAGCTGGTGCAGAGTGAACTATTCCTGTACCGTCTTCTGTAGTTACATAATCCCCTAGGGTTACAAAAAAAATGCTTTTTGATTTTCATCCACTTTTACAAAGGGAATTAGCTGTTCATATTCTATATATTCTAGATCTTTTCCCTTATATTCTTCAATTATTTCATAATCCTCTCCCAAAACACTATCTGCCAAGACTTTACCTACATAATAGATTTCATCATTTTGTTTTACTTTTAAATAGATTTCCTCTGGATTTACAGTTAAACATACATTAGATGGCAACGTCCAAGGTGTGGTGGTCCAGGCCAAGAAATATTCCTCTTTGTCCTTTAATTTAAATTTGGCCACTACTGTATCAGTTTTTATTTCTGCATAGCCTTGAGCTACTTCGTGGGATGCCAATCCTGTTCCACATCTGGAACAATAGGGTAGTATTTTATGACCTTCATATATAAATCCTTCTTTGAAAAATTTATCTAGTATCCACCATACAGATTCTATATAGTCATTTTCTAAAGTAATATATGGATGGTCCATATCGATTTCATAGGCCATTCTACTGGTCATATCTCGCCATAGTTTCTCGTATTTAAATACGGACTCCCTACATTGTTTGTTAAAGGCTTCAATACCGTATTCTTCAATTTCATGTTTGTCCTTTAGGCCTAATTGCTTTTCTACTTCAATTTCTACTGGTAGTCCATGAGTGTCCCAACCGGCTTTTCTCTTTACTTGATAGCCTTCCATGGTTTTGTATCTACAAGTTAAATCTTTTAAGGTCCTAGCCATTACATGGTGTATTCCTGGTTTCCCATTGGCTGTAGGAGGGCCTTCGTAAAATATAAAGGGCTTATTTTCATTTCGGGTTTCTACGGATTTATGAAGTAAATCTATTTCTTCCCAATACTTTGAAATTTCCTGTTCTCTTTCGCTAACAGGTTTGTTTGATAGTTCTTTAAATTTTCCCAAATTCTTCATCCTTTCTATTGTAATAAAAAAATCCCTAAGCCTAAGCTTAGGGACGAATATTCGCGGTACCACCCAAATTATAGAATGGGGATCCCATCCTATCACTCAAGATTTTAACGGCAATACCGTAGTATCTTACTGTTTTCAGATACTATGCTCCAAGGTGATTTTCGTAAAGAGTATATTTATAATCTCTCACCAAATGATTATCTCTCTGTAAAATATAGTTTCTTTACTACTGTCCTTTTCACTGCATTTAATATATTAAGTATTAATATATACTATAATACTGTAATTTGTCAAATGTTTTTAAATTATACAGTCTAGTAATTCTTCTTTATTGATTTTTGCAAAATAATATTCTATATCTATATTGTCTAATACTTTCCTTATTTCATCTTCTTTGTATTTTACACCTTTAAACATCTCTTCTACAGTAGAAATTTCCCCCCCACCACCAAAGAAGTCTCCATATATTTTCATAGATTTTATAATTCCATCTTCCACATCTATTTTAGTTTCTACTTTACCTGCTGGAAATCTTTTAGATTTTTCTATATTAAATTCTGGAGATTCTCCAAAATTCCATTCCCATGTATTGTATCTTTCTTCCATTAGCTTGTTTATATTTGCATAATCTTCTTCTGTTAATTTATACTCTTGTATGGCCATGCCTTTAAACATATGATTTAAAAGTAGTTCTTTAAAATCTTCTACAGTTATTTTCTCTTCTAAATGCTCTACTATATTGGTTACTCTACTTCTTACAGATTTTACCCCTTTTGAGGCAATTTTATCCTGAGATACTTTTAGGGCATTTCCCAATACAGTTAAATCTGTGTCAAATAACATGGCTCCATGATGAAGGACTTTTCCTTTTTTTCATATATTGAGCATTGCCACAAAATTTTTGCCCATCTATGGTAATATCATTTCTACCAGTAAATTCTGCTTTAATTCCTAATTCTGCTAAAACTTCTATTACAGGTTGAGAAAAGGCTTCGAAATTAAAAGCTGAAGTTTCACTATTTTTAGATATTATAGTGTAGTTTAAATTGCCATAATCATGATATACTGCTCCACCACCAGAAAGTCTTCTAACTACATTAATATTATTTTCCTTAATATAGTTTAGATTTATTTCTTCTATGGTATTTTGGTTTTTGCCTACTATTATGGAAGGTTCGTTAATCCATAGTAAAAATATTTCGTCGTATTCATCTAGACTATCAAATACATATTGTTCTAATGCTAGATTAAATTGTGGCCTATTGTCGTTGTTTTTTTTATATATATCATTAGTGTACCTCCTTGAAAGATTGTATAATTATATCATAGTTAATATTTTTAAAATTGTAAATGATTTTTTGGATTTTATATTATGTATTATAATGGGGGGGGAGATAATTCTCCCCTATTATATATTTTCTAATTTAGGCAAATGTATTGCATTTCCAAGACAATCGTTAATAGCCTCTGTTAATGCTTCTCCATAGCTTGGATGTCCATGAACAATATTACCTGCCTCATATATGGTTATTTCCATTTCCATTAGAACTGCAACTTCGTTTGCTAGTTCTGCAGCACCAATACCTATTATATGAACTCCTAATATTTCTCCATATTTTTTTATCAGCTATTACCTTTACAAAGCCCCTTGTTTGGCCTGAGGCCAAAGCCCTACCATTTCCTACAAAGGGGGGGAATTTCCCAACTAATATATCGTACTTTTCCCTAGCTTTTTCCTCTGTTAAACCTACTGTACCAACTTCAGGCATGGTATATATAGCATGAGGAATATTATTAAAGTTAATTTTCTCTCTATGGCCTAGGGCATTTTTTGCAGCAATTTCTCCCATTTTAGAAGCAGCATGGGCTAACATTTTAATTCCATTAATATCTCCTGGTGCATATATTCCATTTTGACTAGTCTCCATATATTCATCTACTTTAATTCTTCCATTTACCATTTCAAAATCTATTTCACCAATAGCCCTTAAATCTGGTGCTCTACCTATGGATAATAAGGCCTTATCAACTATTAAATTATCCTGTCCATCTATGCTTACAGTAAGTTTATTATTTTCCTCTTTAATTTCTTCTATTTTTGTGGAGGTGATTATCTTTATCCCCCCCTTTTCCTCTAAGGATTCTTTAAGAAATTCTGAAATCTCCCTGTCCATATTGGGGACAATTCTATCCATCAGTTCCACAATAATTACTTCACTACCAAAGGATTTAAAAGCTGAGGCCAATTCTACTCCTATAACTCCTCCCCCCCCAATAATTAGTAGAGTCTTTGGTATTTCCTTTATATTAAATATATTATCACTGGTTAATACTAGAGGATTTTCTATTCCCTTAATGCCAATATTGGCCACCTTAGAGCCACCAGCTAAAATAATTTTTTTTCTCCTTCAATAGTTTCCTTATCATCTATACTAACTTTTCTATCTTTAGTAAGTTTTCCTATGCCTTTATAAATATCTACATTATTGCTTTTTAAAAGGCCAACTACTCCATTAGTTAAAGTCATTACTACATCATTTTTATATTGAACTAGTCTTTCCATATCTATAGAAGCATTTGGATCTTTAAATACAATTCCTCTATTTTCTGATTTAGATACTTCTTCAAGAATTTCTGCATTTTTTTAAATAGGTCTTTGCTGGTATGCAGCCTGTGTTTAAACAGGTGCCTCCCATAGGCCCCCCCTTTTCCACTAGAGCTACTTTTCCTCCTAAATGGGCTGCCTTTATTGCTGCATGGTACCCAGCTGGGCCCCCCCTCCTATAATTACTATATCGTATACCATATTTTCCCCCCCTCCTACAGTAAATTAAACTAACATGCTCATTGGATTTTCTAGGAAATATTTTAATTCCTGTAAAAACTTAGCTCCTATTACTCCATCTATAACTCTATGGTCTACTGTTAAACTCATTGTCATTATAGGTCTAGAAATTATCTCTCCATTTTCTTTAGCCAATTTTTCCACAATAGTGTTTACTCCTAATATGGCACTATTAGGCTGATTTATAATTGGATTGAAATGAGTAATATCATACATACCTAAATTACTTACTGTGAAGGTACTTCCTCTCAATTCATCTGGTGATAATCTCATATTTAATGCCCTTTCTTGTAAGTCTTTGGCAGATAACACCATTTCTGTTAAGGTTTTTCATGGGCATCCATTATTACCGGAGTTAATAAGCCCTGTTCCATACCTATGGCAAAGGCAAGATTTACATAATCATGGAGTATTATATTGTCTCCAGATAAGCTGGCATTAATATAGGGATGTTTCATTAAAGATTTTGTAGTGGCAAAGAGAATTATATCTGTTATGGTCAGCTTTTTGCCTGTATCTTTCATAATTATTTCCCTAGCATCTTTCATAAAATCCAAAGATTTGCTCATATCTACTTCTATATTTAAAGTAAAACTTGGGGCACTAAAATAGCTTTCTGTCATTCGTTCAGATATTATTTTTCTCATATTAGACATGGGAACTACTTGTACCCTTGTGTCTTCATCACTGTCATATAGTGCATCTAATACATCATTTTTAACTATTTTCCCTTGTATGCCAGTTCCAGATATGCTTTCTAATTCTATACCCTCTATTTCCGCAATCCTCTTGGCTAAAGGAGTAGCTTTTGAAGAATTTTCTAAATAATTTTCCACATCAATTTTTTTGGATTCTTTCATTAGGACCAGTTCCCCCCCTAATTTGAAATAAATCTAGTTCATTATCTCTAGCAATTTTTCTCGCTGCAGGAGTTGCCCTTACTTTACCTAAAATATCTTGAGATTTTTCTTTTGTTTCTTTAGCTGACTCCACTTTATTGTCTTCAACTTCTGGCTTTTCTTCAACTTTTTCAATTTTATCTTCAATGATTATTTCTTCGTCTTTTTCTCCTAAGTAACCTATGGTGGTGATTACTGGCACTTTTGCCCCCCCTGCTTCATATAATATTTCTAGTAAATATCCGGAAACCTCAGCTTCTACTTCCATATTTACTTTATCAGTCATTATTTCTAAAAGAGTTTCTCCCTTTTCTACATATTCTCCCTTTTTCTTCTTCCATTTAATTATTTGCCCTTCCTGCATATCCATTCCTGCCTTAGGCATTATTATTTCTGTTGCCAAAACCCCCCCACACCTCCTATTTACCCATGATTTTTGAAATACTTTGTTTAATCTGTGCTTCACTTGGTACTGCTGCAGCCTCTAATTCTGGATTATATGGTATAGGTATATCTAATCCCGCTAATCTAGTAATTGGTGCGTCTAGATAATCAAAAGCTTCGCTTTCTGCAATCATAGCAGCAATTTCTCCAATATATCCTCCTGTTTTACAGGCTTCGTTTACTAAAACAACTCGTCCAGTTTTTTTTAACTGAATTAATAATCAATTCCTTATCTAAGGGAACTAATGTCCTTGGGTCTACTACTTCTACACTAATTCCTTCTTCTTCTAGTTCATTGGCAACATTTAATACTCTAGGTAGCATTCTTCCGTAGGATACTACTGTAATATCTGTACCTTCCTTTTTTTATTTCTCCTTTACCTAAAGGAATAATAAAGTCTTCATCTATTGGTACCATACCCTTTTCCTTATATAGGGTTTTTTGCTCTACAAATACCACTGGATTATCATCCTAATAGCTGCTTTTAATAGTCCCTTGGCATCTGCAGCTGTTCCAGGTACTACTACTTTTAAACCTGGTATATGACAAAACCAAGCTTCTAAACTCTGAGAATGTTGTGCAGCAGCTCCCGTCCCTGAACCTCCTGGACATCTTAGAGTCATAGGTACTTTTGCCTTTCCTCCAAACATATATCTCATTTTTGCCGCCTGATTAACTAAAGAATCCATAGCAATAGTGGTAAAATCCATAAACATTATTTCTACTATTGGTCTCATACCAGTAACTGCAGCTCCTGCTGCTGCACCTGTTATGGCTGCCTCAGATATTGGGGTGTCCCTTACCCTTTCTTCTCCAAATTCTTCAAACATTCCAACAGAAACTCCAAATGCCCCCCCTCCATATAATCCTACATCTTCTCCCATTAAAAATACATCTTCGTCTCTTCTCATTTCCTCAACCATAGCTAATTTAACAGCATCTTTATAGGTCATTTCTTTCATTTCATAAGACATTCTTTTTCCCTCCTTATGCATATACATCTTCAGTTAAAATTTCTAGTGGTGGATTTGGACTATTATTTGCAAATTCCACAGCTTTTTCAATAGCTTCATAAGCATCTACTTCAATTCTATCTAATTCTTTTTCTGTGGCAATTTTATTTTCTATTAAATAATTTCTTAAATATTTTATAGGGCATCTTTTTTTTCCATTCTGCCTCTTCTTCTTTATCTTTATATACCTGTGCATCTGATTTTGAATGGCCTAACCATCTATAAGTTTTACTTTCTATTAATACAGGTCCACTGCCTTTCCTTACGTACTCCGCTACTTCTTTAGTCTTAGTATATACTTCTATGGCATTATTCCCATCAATAACATAACCTGGAATACCATATGATACAGCCCTGTCTGCTATGTTTTCTATATTCATAGCCTTATGTTGGGGGGGTACACTCATGCCATATAGATTGTTTTCACAGAAAAATATTACTGGCAATTTCCAAACAGATGCTAAATTTAATGCTTCGTGGAAACTTCCTTCATTAGATGCTCCATCTCCAAAGAAACATAGTACTATTTTATCTGTTTTTTTCATTTTCTGAGTTAAGGCAGCGCCTACAGCTATTCCATGACCTCCACCGACTACCCCCCCATTAGCACCTAGATTTCCTGCTTCTACATCAGCAATATGCATGGAACCGCCTTTCCCTTTGCAATACCCTGTGTGTTTTCCTAATAGTTCCGCCATCATTTTATTTAAATCTATACCTTTTCCAATAACCTGACTATGACCTCTGTGGGTGGAAGTAATATAGTCATCTTCTTTTAAAGCCATACAGGATGCTACTCCTGATGCCTCTTGGCCTACTGAAAGATGAGTAGTGCCATGGACCATACCCCCCCTTGCAAAGAAATAACTTACTTTTTCTTCAAAGGCCCTAGCTTCATTCATTCGCTTGTACATTTCAAGTAATGTATCTTTACTTATATCTGTCATAAATATCCCTCCCTGAAGTATTGTAATTAAATAAATTTTTAAATCATGAAATTATGTTCATCTGGCTTTACAAATATTAAGTTCTAAATAAATAATAGCATTCTTATTTGCCTTTGTCAACATTATTGTATTATTGCTGTTATTGTAAATCTAAAATATATATGCTATAATTTATCAACAATTAGAGGATTATTTTTATAATAAGAAAGGAAGTAATTATATGGATGACAGAGCATTATTATTAGCAAAAATAGCTACTATGTATTATCTAGATAACTTGTCCCAGCAGGAAATATCTAATATTGTAAAGATTTCTAGACCTACAGTTTCAAGGGCCCTTATGGAGGCAAGAGAAAAAGGCATTGTAGAAATTACAATCCATTCCCCTATACCAAGGGTATATAAATTAGAACAAAAAAAATAATGGAGAAATATTCCCTAGATGAAGCAGTTATAGTTCCAGTACTGTCATTGCAGGATGATAATATTTTAAAATCCTTAGGGGATGCAGCAGCCTATTATCTTTATGAAAATGCTAAGGATAATATGACTATTGGCTTTTCCATGGGAAAAACTCTAGACCAAATGGCAAATTCCCTTAAAAATCATAGTATAAATAAAATATAAATTTAAATGTAGTGCCAATAGTTGGAGGGGCGGGTTATCAAGCTCCGCATCTACATGCTAATGATATTTGTAGAAGAGTTGCAGAAGTATTTGATGGTGAATTTTTCCCCCCCATATATGTACCTGCAATTGCAGAAAATGAAAAGAAAAAAAATTAGATTTCATGAGTGAACCCCTGGTAAATAAGGTATTTGAAATGAGCTTAAATGCAGATATAATATTTGTAAGTGTAGGCAAAGTGGATTCATCTACTTTTTTTAAAAATTGGAAGCATTGACGAATCAGAAACTAATAATCTTATAAAACAGGGGGGGATTATAGGAGATATAGGTTCATGGTTTTTTTGATGAAAATGGTAATTTCCCCCCCAATATAGAAATTAATAAATCTATTGTAGGTTTAAATTTTAGTAAATTAAGAAAAAAATTCTAAAGTTATTCTAGTGGCAGGAACAGAGCCCAAAAAAAGAAGTTATAAAATCCGCATTAAAAGGCGGCTGGGTTGATACTTTAATTACAGATGAGGATGTATGTAAATATCTTTTACAATAAAGAATTACTCATGTTTTCTAATATACTTCTCGCTACTTCTTCATCAGTAATTAACACATTCATTAATTTGCCTTTTAATGCTGCATGTATTGCTTCTTCTTTCTCTTCTCCACCTGCCACAACTATTGATTTGGGAATCTTTCTTATATTTTTCATAGGCACTGAAATAGTTCTATTGTCTAATTTAGAATGGATTATATTCCCTTCCTCGTCAAAAATGCAGTATTCATATCTCCTATAGCTCCTAGTTTTAATAATTCAGCAACTTCGTCTTCCTCTATTGAACCACTCTCTATCATCACAGAGGTAAAAAGGTTTCCTATACTCATTATGGCCAAATTAGCATTTTCACTAATTTCTAATACCTTATTTATACCCTTATCCCTAAAAATAACCTCTTTAACTTCTTTAGTAGATACAAATACAGGTGCAAATAGGCCATAGGATTTTCCACCTAAATTCTTAGCCATGGTATCACATATCATATTGGAATGATACATGGTCATTTCCGTTCCTATTCCACCTACTAAAGGGGAAACCTTTATATTTTTCTTACCTGTTGGCCGAATTCTAGTGGCTATAGCATGAAGAGTTCTTCCCCCCCATGATAAAGCTATAGTATCATCATCTTGAATAACTTGTTTTAGATAATCTATACAAGCATCTGCTAATTGATAACGAAGATTATCCTCAGTTTTTGATAGTTTAGGAACTATAATAACTTTTTCTATCCCAAATATTTTTTTTAATTTTATTTTGTAAGTCAAAACAATAAAGCTCTGAATCTTCTATTTTAATATTTATTATACCTAAAGCTCTAGCTTCAGATAACATTGTAGATACCATAGAGCGTGAAATAGAATATTCTTTTGCAATTTGATTCTGAGTTAGCCCTTCAATATAATACATATAAGCTACTTCAGCTAGCCTACGTTTTTTTCTCATATAACATAATTAAATCAAACCCCCCCCAGATTTATTTATTGCCTAACGGCATATTTGTCCCATATATCCCTTTTTTTTAAACTAGACTCGAAATTTAAAGCCAGCTATAATGCCCTATATAGATTTTCGTATTAATCTGTATATACTATTATTTTAGGAGTTTTATGGATACTTCCTTATTTTAGTATATATAAAATCTTATTTTGTGTCCATACTTATATACTAATATTAAGTATTGCCAAGGTACAATACCTTGGCAAATAATATTCAATCAAAAAAATATTTTTATTTTATTCCATTTTACATTTTAATATTTACCAGCAGATCCAAATAAAATCATTTTTTTCCTTTATTACATTTTTCATAGCCTGCTTACCAGGATTTAATATTTTTCTTGGGTCTATATTATCTGGATTTTCTTTTATAAATTCTTTAACAGCATTAGAAAAAGCCATTCTTAAATCTGTGTCTATATTTATTTTATTAATTCCTAAAGATACTGCTTTTTCAATGCTTCCAGCTGGTACTCCACTGGAGCCATGTAGTACTAAGGGTATACTTGTCAATTCTTTAATAGCCTTAATTCTATCAAAATCTATTTTTGGTTCTCCCTTATAAGGTCCATGGGCAGTTCCCACTGCAATTGCTAAATAATCCACATTGGTTTCTTCAACAAACCTTTTAGCCTCCTCTGGATCAGTAAATCCAGCTCCACTTCCATTAAAAGCATCATCCTTTGTATCGCCTATATGTCCCAACTCAGCCTCTACAGATACACCTACTGCATGGGCTACTTCTATTACTTTTTTTGGTAATTTCAATATTACCCTCTAATTTAAATCTAGAACCGTCTATCATAACTGATGTAAATCCATGTCTAATACAAAGCATTACCTGTTCAAAATCTGTACCATGATCTAAGTGTACTGCCACAGGTACCTTCGCATTTCTTGCTGCTAGTTTCCCTATTTCTGCTATATACTCCACACCAGCATATTTTAATCCTCCTTGACTAGCTTGAAGTATAACTGGAGAATTGGTTTCTTCTGCTGCTTCTATTATAGCTTGAACAATTTCCATATTGTTTACATTAAATGCTCCTACAGCATAATTATTTTTATGAGCATCCTGTAAAATTTCACTGCCAGTTACTAGCATATTAAATACCTCCTATTGTCAATGAACTAAATTCTTTAAATTTCTCGCTAACTCCAAATTAATCCTTCTGATAAAGAAGGCATATCTTATTTTAAAAGCACTTTATTCATACAAATATTTAACCTTGTCTAAAATATTAAAGTATTTAAAAATTCCATTTTCTATTGTTAAATTTGGCTCTCCTAATATTAAAGGATGTATATAGTCAAATGCTTCTTCAGTTACATTATTATTTTCAGCTGTAATCCATTCCTTTGGAAAATATTTTATTTCATTGGCTATTTTAGATGCTTCAACTTTAAAAGTTTCAACTGAATAAGGATTGTTTCCTAGTCTATTTAATGCAACCATAAAACCAGTATGTCCTTCTGTAGAGTATTTTAAAGCATCTTTTCCTACTAAATATGCTTCTTCTATATCAGTTTTAGATGCAATATGCATAGCACATCTCTGGGCAACTCCTAATTCTAATACTTTTACTCTTTGTGTAATTCCTGCATCTATAATTAAATTTTCCAAATAGCTGCCAACTCCACCTAATTGGGGGGGATGAGAAAAACTATCATGGTCATTTGCTACTTCAATATCATAAAGATAATTCCCCCCCTTTTCATTTTTTTAATCCTTCTGAAACTACTATATATACTTTATTTTTTTTCTTCGAATTTTTTTTCTAACATCTCTTAAAAATCTTCTTTAGAAATACTACCTCAGGTAAGTAAATAAAGTCTGCAACCTGCTTACCATTTAATTTAGCCAAAGAGGCGCTAGCTGCTAACCAACCCGTATCCCTACCCATAGTTTCTAAAATAAATATTCCATTATTTGTGTAAACACTGGAATCTAAATAGGTTTCCAATACTAAAGTGGCAATATATTTTGCTGCACTGCCATATCCAGGTGTATGATCTGTGTATTGTAAATCATTGTCAATGGTTTTAGGTATGCCTATGATTTGCTTGTGAATTCCCTTAAGTTTTGCATATTCGCTTAATTTACTAACTGTATCCATAGAATCATTGCCACCAATATAAAAAAAATGTGTGAATATCTAGAGAATCTAAGATATTGAAAAATTTTACATATTCTTTGTCATTTTCTTCAAAATTTTTAATCTTATACCTGCAAGAGCCTAGTGCAGAAGATGGAGTGTATTTTAATAAATTTAATTCTTCATCTGCTAGCTTTGTTAAATCCACTATTCTTTTTTTCTAATATCCCTTCAATCCCATTGATGCCAGCATATACCCTATCATAGTATTTGCACTCCTTATTCTCCTCTACCACCCCCCCAACTACACTGGCATTTATTACAGATGTAGGCCCACCTGATTGTGCTACTAAGCAATTTCTCACATAATCCCTCCTAAAATCATATACTTTACTTGCCTATTATTCTTTTCGCTTCACTTACAATCTTTTCCGTATTTAATCCATATCTTTCTAATAGTGTATCTGCATCTCCAGATTCTCCAAAGCTGTCTTCAATACCTATTATTCCCATATAGGTAGGATGATTTTTAGCAAGTACTTCTGCTACAGCGCTACCTAATCCTCCAATTATACTATGTTCTTCAATTGTAACTATTCCCTTAGTTTCCTTAGCTGCCTTAATTATTATATCTTTGTCTATAGGTTTAATAGTTGACATATTAATTACCCTTGTAGATATGCCTTCTTTTCCTAATTCCTCTGCTGCTTCTAGAGCCTTTGCTACCATAATTCCTGTAGCTATTAAACTTATGTCATTTCCTTCTCTTAATTCAACAGCTTTTCCTATTTCAAATTCATAATTTTCATCAAATATATTAGGCACTTTGCTCCTACCTAATCTTATATATACTGGTCCATTGTATTCTGATGCTTTATATATACATTGTTTTGCCTCTATTCCATCAGCAGGATTTAATACTACCATATTTGGTAAAGATCTCATTAAACTTATATCTTCTACAGATTGATGAGTGGCACCGTCTTCTCCTACAGTTAGACCTGCATGAGTTGCTGCAATTTTTACATTTAATTCTGGATAACATACAGAATTTCTAATTATTTCAAAGGCTCTTCCCGTAGCAAATACTGCAAAAGTACTAGCAAAGGGAATTTTCCCTGTTGTTGCCAAACCTGCAGCAGTGGCAATTAAATTTTGTTCGGCTATACCTACATTGAAAAATCTATCCGGATAAGCCTTGCCAAAAGCAGCAGTCTTAGTAGAACCTGAAAGATCTGCGTCTAATACCACTACATCTTTATTTGTACTACCTAATTTTTCTAAAGCCTCCCCATAAGCGTCCCTTGTAGCCATCATATTACCCATATTAATTTCCCTCCAATTCTTCTATTGCCTTTATTGCTTCTTCTTTTGATGGAGCTTTCCCATGCCAACCTACTTGATTTTCCATAAAAGATACTCCCTTGCCCTTTATGGTTTCAGCAATAATTATACTTGGTTTCCCTTTGGTATTTTTAGCTTCATCTATGGCCTTAAAGATTTCTTCAAAAGAATGGCCGTCTATTTCTATTACATTCCAACCAAAGGATTTAAATTTATCTCCTATAGGCCCAATTCTCATAACTTCCTCATTTGTACCATCAATTTGCAGCCCATTATGGTCTAAGAACACAGTAATATTATCTAGTTCATAATGGCTGGCTAACATAGCTGCTTCCCAAACTAATCCTTCTTGAGATTCTCCATCCCCCCCAATAAGTGCGTATACTCTATAATCTTTATTATCTATTTTCCAGCTAAAGCCATTCCATTGGCTGCAGCTATACCTTGACCTAAGGAGCCTGTGGTCATATCTACACCTGGTGTGCCCTTCATATCTGGATGCCCTTGTAATATAGAGTCTATTTTCCTTAGGCTTTTTAACTCTTCCTTGGGAAAATATCCCTTATTGGCTAAGGTGGCATAAAGCACTGGTGCACCATGTCCCTTAGATAAAACAAATCTGTCCCTATCTATCCAATGGGGGGGTTTTGGGATCTATATTCATCTCTTTAAAATAAAGTGCTGTAAGTATTTCTACTGCTGAAAGAGATCCGCCTGGATGACCTGAGGCAGATTCTTCTAGCATTTTTACAATATCTATTCTTATTTCTTTCGCAATATCCTCAAATTTACTATAATTGTCCATATCTATCCTCCCAATTTTAATAATTTATTTTTCTATATTAGAGATTTTATCTATTCTTCTTTGATGTCTATCTCCTATGAATTCTGCACGTAACCATGTAGATACCATTTCAGTAGCTAAATCCTTTCCAATTACCCTAGCTCCCAATGCAATAATATTTGCATCATTGTGTTCTCTACTCATTCTAGCTGAAAAAGTATCATTAAGCAATGCACATCTAATGCCCTTTACTTTATTACATGCAATAGATATACCTATTCCTGTTCCACATATGGCTATACCTCTATCTACTTCTCCATTTATTACTCCATTAGCAAGTTTTTCCCCATAATCTGGATAATCAACAGAATCTAAGGAGTAAGTACCATAGTCCAGACATTCAACGCCTTCTGATTCTAGATATTTTTTTACATATTCTTTTAGTTCAAAACCTCCATGATCAGAGCTTATTCCAATTTTCATAGTTTCACCTCTTTTTGTCAATTAACCAATAATTTCTTCCTGTAATTTTCTCAATTTATATAATAGATTACTAGTGTCTAATTCTACAGAATCATAGGTTAGATATTCACCCTTTTTAATGTCCTTTTTAACTATTGTATTTTTATTAATTAATCCTATTGGCAATAGTCCTTCTGCCTTACTCACTTCATAGGTTTCAATATCTCCTAAAACAGTATATCCTCCAATACCGTCTAATTTTTCACCTGCTTTTAAATCCCTTTTAGCCACTGTTATGGTCTCTGCTATAGGCTTACCTCCCATAGGAATTATAGTTGGTTCTCCATATATGGCTGCCCTAGCCACTGTCAATGGTGTTTCTAAACTGGTTAAATGATATGGTCTATATAAAACATAATTTGGTCCATCTCCCATGCTTAAATATTGCATTTCATGATGAACTTGAGGCAATTTAGTTGTTACTACAATAAATACTCCGGGAGCAATTCCATTAACATAATCTACTATTTTATATTGATTTAATATTCCACCATCTTTTTTTTAATCTATATATATTAGGTAATTCATCAACTGTAGCCTTTGGTCCATGTCCACCTCTTACATCAGGTATAAAACCCGTAGCATTGGCCATAGCAGTCATTTCTACCATTGTCTTTGTTCCGTCTTTGAAAGAGGTAAGCATTCTTGGACTAACTCCCTCTGCCTTTGCTTGTTCCAAAACATTATCCGGATTAGCTTCGTAGTTTATAGGATTATTTTTTTTCCCTTACCAATTGCTACTATATCAAATCCTAAGGCATCTGCAAAATCATATAATTCTTTTACTGATCCTGGTTCATCTCCTGCAGTTCCTGTATAAACCACACCAGCATTTTGTGCTAATTTGTTCAAGATTGGCCCTACTACTACATCTGTCTCTACATTTAACATAACTATATGTTTTTTTATTAAATATTGAATCAAGGGCTATTTTAGCTCCAACTTCCGGAACACCTGTCGCATCTACTACTACATCAATTAAATTTGCAGCAGTTGCTAATTCAGAATTATCACTGGCAATATATTTTTCTTCTTCCAAAGCCTTATTTACTGTTGCAATATCCTTAGCTACAACTATATCACTTTGGGGAATTCCAGCTAATGTAAAGGCCTCTATGGCATTTTGTATATCTATATCTATAACCAGTGAAGGAGTCATCCCTTTCATTAAAATCATTTGACTAACCATACCCTTACCCATTTGCCCGGCACCTACTAAAGCCACTTTGATTTTATTATTTTGTGATTCTAATTCTGCTAATTTTGTATTTAATCCTAACATTATTTTGGCCTCCAATCATTTAGTATAAATTTTCTAATACACGAATTTTGAAGGACTTCATCTTTCACATTATATAGCTTTTAACAAGCAATTTGTGGAAGAAATGAAGTCCTTTTAATTTGATTAAATCTTTTGAGATATAATTATACTATCTCCTTCTGCTATGTCTGTAATATCTAGTTTATCGCCTTTTAAGTTTATTACACCAGGAAGACTAGGAGTTGTAGAACCATCAAATTTAAAAGTACAATGTCCTAGTTCCCTCAGTGTATTGTTTGCAGTTGAACCAACACAGGTTATTTCATATTCAAAATTACCTATTTTAATTGTATCTCCTACAACAACATTTTCTTTTAATACTGATTTTTTTTGTGTAGTACAGATATTTCTGCCAAATCTTCAGGAATGTTTTCATTGAAGATGATTAACATATCTCCCTCTAATAGTTCTTCCACCATTTCTCCTATTTTTATTATTTCTGTTTCAAATTTCATTGATCCACACTCCAAATAATTTTATTTAAATAAACCAAAGCTAAATAACCACGCTATTAACACAGACAATGGTCCCGTAATTTGTCTTGAAAATAGGATTGCAGGCACTCCTATTTCAATAGTTTCTGTTTCTGCTTCCGCTAAACTTAATCCTACTGGAATAAAGTCGCAACCTACCTGAGGATTAATAGCAAATAATGCTGGTAATGCATAGGATGGAGGAATATTTCCCTTTCCTATCTCTATACCTACTAAAACACCTACAACTTGTGCTATTACCGCACCAGGCCCTAATATTGGTGATAAGAATGGCAATGCAGCTATAATAGAAATTACAAATAGCCCTGGAATTGTGCCAGAAACTGGTGCAATTGCCCTTGCTATAATATCACCTATACCAGATTTCATTATAATACCTACTAGCATAGAAACGAATGCCATAAAAGGTAATATATTGGAAATAACTGAATCTATAGCTTGCTTACCAGATGCATAGAATATATTAATTACATTACCTGCACCCTTACCTATTTTTTTCTATGAAATTATCTTTTTTTCGGTGGTTGATTGTTATTTCTTGCTTTTGTTGTATTGGTTTTTACTGCAGTATTTTCTTTATTTCCCTCTGCTGTAGATATAGGAGCATCGTCAGTATATTCGATATTATTTTCTCCTACACCCGATACATAAATATCTTCTGTAATAAACTGAGCTAGTGGTCCTGATTTACCTACAGGAGTTGTATTAATAGTAGGAATTCGTTTTTTTGGATAAACCCCCCCACATCTAGCAGTTCCACCACAGTCTATAACTGCTGCCATTACTTCTTCATCAGGTGCAGAACTATAGAAACCATCTATTGCCGTTCCACCTGTCATATCTGCTATTTTTTGTGCAACTGGATGAATTCCACCACCTGTAACTGATAATATTATATCCTTACCTGGTTCTGGCTTTATAATCAAAGGTCCGCCAAATCCACCTTTACCTTGAGTTATTTTAACAGCTTTATACAATCTAATCCCCCCCTAACCATTTATTAATTTGAGCTTTCTTCTAACATACCTTGTTTTTCCATCATTCTAAGAGTGATTCTCTCTGTTACTAAACCTCTAATAAATATAACGACTACACCTGTTAAGAAGTATCTAACCGCCAATTCTCCTACAGGTAAACCTAAGCTTCGTATCCCATCTGATACACCTAGCCATACAAATAGTTCTGCCGGATTAGCATGTGGAAATAGACCAGTAATAGGATGAACAAAAGATATTGCTGCATCAAATGTTGCTGGTTTATACTTTTCATCTACAAATCTTACAAAAGTATATGCCATAGGATTAGTTAAAAAGAATACTGAAATTACTGGTAAAACAATATACCTAGAGAACACATTATTAGTAGATCTAGCTGCAAATTTTTCTACCTTTTCTTCTCCAATTAGTTTGATAATTGCATTTACAAAGGTAATTAGTACAATTAGCATAGGTAATATTCCAGTTACCATACCCATAAATTGTTCTCCACCTGCTTCAAATAAGCTAATAAAACCTTCTGCACCTTTTGCAATAGCTTCCATTATTACTCCTCCCTTTTGTTTTATTTTATATTAAAGAAAATCCTTTAAGGCACTTAATATTGCTTTATTGGTAACGTTTTTCCTTTTGTTATTATTTATTTCCTCTATTAAGTCCTTAACAGATTTCCCAATATACATATCTTTCTTTCTAAATTTATCAAAAACAGATATGCCTTTCATCTCTCTGAAATCCACAATAAAATCGTTATCATTAAGCACAACAAAAATTATACTTCCTGGAGTTAATTTTCCTTTTTGATGTCCAATATAAACTCTACCTTTGTCTCTTAGGGAGCTCAAGGTTTTCTTATAATTTGAAATTTGAATATAGCTTAGTATCCCCCCTGCAAAAACCATAAACCAAATATAAAAGCTAATACCTTGTGTATTGACAATTGAATTGCACCTACCTTATTATACTCCAACACCATACTATACAATAATTGTATAGTATGGTTTATAATGGAGTGAATTTATACACAATTTAAGACCTTTATTTATGATTTACCTTTGTTTTTCCCATTTTACGACAACTCTGTATGTGTCAGGAGAAATTGCTTTCTCTATGGCATCTTCCATATTGTAAAAACTTCCTACCTCTGATATTACTCGATTTACATCTATTACACCCGCTGCCATTAGTTTTAATGATGTAATAAAGTCTGAGGAATTAGCATCTACAGACCCCCCCATTAAACTAACCATACTCTTATGAATAAATGTGGGGGGGCTTACAGATAGTGGTGTATCTGGATAAAAAGAGCTATATAAAATTATCTTTCCATATAAAGCTACCATGTCTAATGATTCTTGAGCAATTGCAGAAATAGCTGTAGTATTAAATATAATATCTGCTCCTCTTCCTTCTGTAAGTTCTTTCACTACTTTGACTAAATCTTCTTCCATAGGATTAATTAACTCTTTGAACCCTAGATCTCGTAAAAAATCTCTTCTTTTTTTTATCAGGCTCACTAACAATTACCCTTGCCCCCCTGATGTTTTGCCAATAAAGCATGGAATACTCCCATTATACCTGCACCAATTACTACCACATTTTGCCCCATTTTTATTTCTGCTAACTCCACGCTATGAAGTGCACAGGACAAAGGTTCTGTAAGAGCGGCCTCTTCAAAGCTAACTCCATCTGGTATTTTGAAAAGTTTATCAGTAGTTACTGATAAATATTGGGCATATCCACCCATACCTTTAACATTTAACCCACCTACAAATTTTTCATATTGAAAATTTTCACAACTTCCTTCTTCACCTATTTTACAATAATAACATTCTCCACAGGACATTAATAAGCCTACTACAACTCTGTCCCCTACATTCCAAATATCTGTATTTATATCTGAGCCAACAGCTACAATAGTACCTGATTGTTCATGTCCACCAATAAAAGGATAATTTACTTTATTTATTCCTTGAAAAGCCCTTTGTTCCCAAGTACATATTGCTGCAGCCTCTATTTTAACTAATACCTCATTTGGTTTTACTTTAGGTTTATCTATTTCTAAAATTTCTACTTTCTTAACATCAGTAAAAACTGCTGCTTCCATTTTTTTCACTCAATTCTGTTCCTCCTTTACAAAATTAATCTCTTAAACCCTTATCATAGCCATCTACATCTTTTATTATCTCAAAGAATTGCTTTAAATCCCAAGCTGATCTTCCAATAAATAGACCATCTATATTATCTCTTTTAATTAAAGGTAGTGCATTTTCGGGATTTACACTTCCTCCATATAATAAGGGGGGGATTTCATTTGCAATTTCAGAACCATAAAGCTCTGTAAGTATCTCACGAATATAACCATGAGCTTCCTCTGCATATTCTGGTGTTGCTGGAATACCACTAGATCCTATAGCCCATATAGGTTCATATGCTAACCAGATTTTTTTTACATCTTCAGATGGAACATCCTTTAAAGTAATTTTCACCTGCATTCTTAACTTTTCTTTCGTTACTCCGTGGTTTTTCTCATGAATATTTTCACCAATACATATTAAAGGTATGAAATCGTAATCCAAGGCAGCTAATACTTTTTTTGTTAATTTCATAATCATTTTCATTGTAATATTGTCTTCGCTCTGAATGACCTAATTGAATAATATCTAAACCAATTTCCCTTAACATTTTAGGCGAAATTTCTCCTGTAAAAGCACCCTCTGGCTCATAATGGGCATTCTGGGCCCCTACTAACAAACTACCATCCTTTGTCATTTCTCTTATATGCCATAAACTGGTATAAGGAGGAATTATAAAAACTGAATATTTTCATAATCCTTAATAAAATTTGATAGTTCTTTAGTATATTTCTTTGCATCTTCAACAGTTCTATGCATTTTCCAATTAGTACCTAGCATTATCTTCTTCATCTTTTTCCCTCCAAGATGCTGCCAATTAATTATTTAAAATTTTGATTTTCAAATTCTATTATTTGTTCAATATTTTTTTACGGAATGGGTGGGCTTAAACTCTAATCCTAGCCATTCATTAACTATTACTTTAGCTAATTCTACACCCACTACTCTTTGACCTAGAGTTATTACATTAGCATTATTGCTTAATTTTGCTCTTTGTGCAGAATAAACATCATGACAAACAGTGGCATGTATTCCCTTGAATTTATTAGCAGCTATGGACATACCAATACCTGTCCCACAAATTAGAATTCCATTATCTTTATAATCACTTTCAATAATTTTATTACACAATTTTTCTGCTACTAAAGGATATATGGTTTCATCACTACTATTTTCAACACCTACATCCTCATAAGGTATACCTTTTTCCTTTAAAAATTCGACTATAGAATTTTTTTAAATTAACACCTGCTTTATCGCTTCCAATTACTATCTTTTTCAATTTAATACCTCCCTATTGAATATAGTGTAATTTTTTTCATCTGTTCATAAAGATTTATTGATACTAAATTAATAAAATGTGACATTTGTTAGAATATTCTGTTGCCTATTGACATATTTCAATGCTATTAACAAATGTCATTTGCTACTAGTATAACCTAATTAGAATTCATTGTCAATAGATTTTATTTTTTTCTTTATTTAATTATTTTTCTGTATAATAGAAAACTTCCCTTTTAGAAATTATAATTTCTAAAAAGGAAGTTTTCTCACAAATTTAAATAAAAATCTCATCCTGTATTTCCCTTAATTTATATAATTCTGTACTAGTATCTAGTTCCACCATGTCATAAGTAATAAATTCACCTTTTCTAATGTTTTTTTACAACCTTTGTATTTTTATCAATTAAACCTATGGGTAATAATCTTTGTTCCCTAGCTATTTCATAGGTTTCTAAGCTTCCATAGACAGTATACCCTCCTATACCATCTAATTTATCTCCTATTTTTAAATCTTTTTTTGCTATTGCTATGGTTTCTGCAACCATCCCTTCAGTTGGAGCTATGGTAGCTTTGTGATTTACACATGCATCATATATAGTAATTGGAGTCTCCAAGCTAGTCAAGTGGTATGGCCTATAAAGTACATAATTAGGTCCAGGACCCATGTTTAAATATTGTAATTGATTGTGTACTTCTTCTAATTTTGTAGTAAATATTAAGAATACTCCTGGTGCAATGCCCATTACATAATCTACTATATTATATTTATTAAGCACCCGCCTTCATCCTTTAGACTCATAAATTTAGTTAAATCATCTATATTACTAGATATACCATGGCCTCCCCCCCTAATATCTGGCACAAATCCAGTAGCATTAGCCATACAATTCATTTCTATCATAGTATTAGTTCCATCTATAAAACCTGCCAACATATGGGGGGGTTTTAACTCTTTTTTTTAAGGCTTCGCTATATACAGTATCAGGATTTGCATCTAAATTTATGGGATTATTCTTCCCCCCCTTCCCTAGGGCTAAAACGTCAAATCCAAGACCTGTGGCAAAGTCATATAATTCCATTACTGCCCCCCCTGGTTCATCTCCTGCTGTTCCTGTATATATTACCCCCCCTGCATCTTCTGCATATTTATGTAATATAGGTCCTACTACAGAATCTGCCTCTACATTTAGCATTATTATATGCTTTTTATTTTTAATAGCATCTAGGGATAATTTGGCTCCCACATTTGGTACCCCCCCGTAGCATCTACAATGGCATCTATTTCATTTGCCTTTGCTGCCAAATCCATATATTCAGATACTACATATTTGCCTTTTTCAATTTGGGAATTAATCTTATCTAAAGAATTGGTAAATACTATATCTTCCTTTGAAATTCCAGCAGATATTAGGGCTTTAATTCCCTTTTCTCCATTTCTATTTACAATTAAGGAAGGTTCCATGCCTGGGATTCTAGACATTTGATTTATTAAACCTTTTCCCATTTTTCCTGCTCCAACTATGGCTATTTTTAAAGATTTATTGTTTTTAGCCATATGAATTAATTCTTTATTCATTTTTTGACCTCCCAAATTTTATCTTAAACTAGCATTTTCTCCTGCCACATATCCTGATGACCAAGCCCATTGCAAATTAAACCCACCACAATCTCCATCAATATCTACTATCTCACCAGCAAAAAAATAAGCCCTTTACTAATTTGGATTCCATAGTAGAGGGATTTATTTCATTGGTATCAACTCCCCCTGCTGTAGTTTGTGCATCTTTAAAGGGATTGCTACCTATTATATTAAATCGCCAATCTATTAAAATCTCTGAAATTTGATGAATTTCCTCATTGGATAAATGAGCTATTTGTTTATTCTTATCTATATTTAATTCTTTTAGTATAGGAATTATTAATCTTTTATTTATAAAGCCAATAAGACCTATTTCTATGGTTTTTCTTGACATAAACTCAAATCTATATTTTAAATATTCTTCTAATTCTTCTAAAGTTTTAGTATGTATAATAGAAATTCCTAATTCCATATAATTACCTTTGTTTAGGAATTCTAAGGCTGTTCTACTAAGCTGTAATATAGGTGGTCCTGATATACCATAATTAGTGAAGAGTATATCTCCATTATCTTCTTTTATTAATTCTCCATTTCTATATAGTCCTACCTTCCCTAAAACTTAACTCCATCCATTTGTTTAAACAATTCTCCAGCTAATTTTAATTGTACTAATCCTGGAAATACTGGAACTATACTGTGGCCTAAAGCTTTGGCTAAATTATAGCCATGGCCATCTGAACCAGTTCCTGGTGCAGCATTTCCTCCTGTGGTAATTATAACTTTGTCTCCATATATTTTTTTCTCCATTATTTAGTGTAATGGTGAATTTATTTTCTTTTTCTATATCCTTTACAAAGGCCTCTGTTAAAACTTCTATACCTAGTTCTTCCATTTCAAATCTAAGTACATCTAATACACTGGAACTTTGGAAGGATAGAGGAAATACCTTCCCACTATCTTCTATGGCTGGGGGGGTGATGCCTAATTTTTCAAAGAAATCTATAGTTTCCCATACTCCAAATTTAGATAGGGAACTATAGGCAAATTTAGGATTTTCCCCATGATAGTTTTCTATATCTAAATTTATATTGGTATAATTGCATCTTCCATTACCAGTGGCTAATATCTTTTTTTCCTACTCTATTGTTTCGTTCTAATACTAATACATCTGCCCTTTTCTCTTAGCAGTAATAGCAGCCATCATCCCAGCTGCCCCCCCACCACCTATGATTAATACCTTTGGCATATTATTAACTCCTTTTTTTCATCGTTCTTATATATTTTATATCTTTTCGGAAGTTTTGTCTAATTATTACAATCTCCTATATAATTCCTTATCTTCATAATCACCATATCTAAGTCCTTCTTCTATTTGTCTTAAAATCAATTCCTTATCTTCCATTAGTGTTCCCCTTAATGATAAGTAGTTTGAGGCATGATTGCTTCTAAAAATGCAATTGTCTATCTCCAGATTTTCCACTAAAGCCTTGGTTTCTAATAATACTTCTTTAGGGTCTAAAATTTGGAATTTCCCATTTTGTACATCTTCATATAACTCAGTTCCTTCTTCTAATAATAATGTCAATAGGCCTATATAATTTGGTTGCATTTCGTTTAATACCTTGGCAGATTCTATGGCATGTTCCTCGGAATCTACCTTTCCCCCCCTATACCAGAGATTAAAGTGATGGAAGATTGTATGCTTGAGGCCTTGATTTTTTTTGCCTGCTTCTATCATTTCTTGAGGTGTAACTCCCTTTTTTTATATCCTTTAAGATTTTGTCACTACCAGATTCTAAACCTAAATATATAATCCCAAGGCCTAAGTCTTTTAATTTATTTAGTTCTTCCTTAGATTTTAATAGTATAGATTTAGGTGAACCATATATACCTACTCTTTCACATTCAGGAAATATTTCCTTTATGGCTTGGAAAATTTTAATTAATTCTTCTGTTTTAATTATTAAAGCATCACCATCAGCTAGAAAAATTCTCTTAACTTTAACATTTTTATAATATTCTCTTCCTAAATACAAATCTTCAATTATTTCCCCCCCTGTAGGTCTAATTCTAAATTTATCTTCTTTATACATGGAGCAAAAAGTACATTTATTGTGAGAACAACCAATTGTAGCTTGTATTATTAAACTATAGGCTTCACTTGGAGGTCTATAAAGTTTGCCTTCGTATTTCATGATGTATTCTCTCCTTTAAAGTTTTAATTATATTATATAATAAAAAGATAAGCGGCATAGCCACTTATCTTTTTTTGTAAAATCTCAATTTAAGGCTCGAAATCCTCTATCTTAATAAAAACCTAAATCTTTGCCAAGGTCTAATATAATCTAATAAATATATTTCCTCATCTACAACCTTACCTACTACACTAGTTCTACCACTGTTCTTCATAGATTTAACGCTATTTGCAGTTCTCCAGCATAGTGGCCATATAGACTACTGTCTATTAATATATCTCCTTTTCTATATCCTGAGGATTTATTATTTGAAAATCATGTCCCTTATATTTAACTCTACTTTGAGTAGACCTTATCATATATTCAGAAATATCTCCCCCCCTATTAAAATGAGGCTCTTCTAATATAATCTTTCTTTCTGTTTCTGGTAGATTATCTATTAAATTTACTTTTAACTCTAAAATATCTTTATCTAATTCTCCAAGGGCTTTTAATTCCTCTGGTGAGGCATAGCAATTAGATATAATTATATCATCTATTAATCCTGTATTTAGCAAATCCTTAGCTTGAATCTCAATAGGCAGTTCTCTGTGTTCTTCTAAAGTAGGTAAACCTTCATTTACAGGCCAAGGCCCGAAATCTCCATTATTAGATGAGATAAAAGTAGCAGTTCTTATGCCATGCTTTTAAAAGTTCAGTAGTCTTCATAAAATGTTTTCTGGATAATCCAGTATATCTATGGGGGATAAAAATTATGACAGCCTATAATATTGTCTTTATTTGGTCTATAGCTCATTATATTTTCTATATATTTAGTTCCACTACTTGAATTTACTTCTATTTTTAAATCATAAGGATTATAGCTCATGGCTGCTTCTTCCATGCCACTAAAACCTAAATCCAATCTAATGCCAGAAAGGCCTAAATCCTTAAAAATTTCAATTCAGTATAATGAATATCCAAAGCTTTAAAAACTTCTGGGGGGGATACATCAGCTATTACCTCCATGCCTAAGTCTTCTGCATATTTTACAATTTCTTTGAAATTGGCAAAACTTCCTCCTTCACCTAAATCTACGGATAATAGATTTGTAAATACCCTTTCAAAACCATATTTATTTACTAATTCTAAATATCTTTTATCTTCTTCTATATTGGATTTATCAGGATAAATTGACACTCCTAATTTATGCATTTAAGTCATCCTCTCCTTTTAAGACAATCTCATATAAATCTACAAATTCCCTAGCCATATCCCTAATGGTTATGGCGTTCATTAAATGGTCTTGAGCATGGACAAGGAGTAGTGTGAGTTCTTGCTTATCTCCCCCCCTAGCTTCAGATTGAATTAATTCTGTTTGGCTTTTATGTGCTTTAGAAATATTTTCATTTGCATTATCTAGATTTTCCCTTGCCTTCTCAAAATCTTCAGTTTTCCCATATTGTATAGCTTCCATACTCAAGCTTCTAGCCTGGCCACTGTAATTTATTATATTCATTATTATCATCTCTAAATCCATATCCATCTCTCCTTGCATAATTTATGTAATTCAGGGGAAAAATCCCCCCCTGAATTTAATTTTACATAGTTTTCTCTCTTTGTCTATCAGCTAATTTTACAAAGGGTAAATAAATCAATACTGCTATTACAAAGTTTATGGCCGCTAATATAGCTGCTCTTACACTGGCTGCTGTCGCTCCTGTCGCTAAAAATGCACCTATAATTGGTGGTGTAGTCCAAGGTATTGCTATATAGGTGGCAGGTGCAAAGCCTGTAGCTGTTCCTATATATGCTATTAAAGTTAAAATTCCTGGTGTAATAATAAATGGAATAAATAATATTGGGTTTAAAACTATGGGTATTCCAAACATCATAGGTTCATTAATTTGGAATATTCCTG